>Ga0208597_1000177_pt1 | contig 24070 bp, 17 predicted proteins | sample LakMenEpi05May12_FD_150673 | JGI IMG/M metagenome (GOLD analysis project Ga0208597, IMG submission 150673) | Freshwater microbial communities from Lake Mendota, WI - 05MAY2012 deep hole epilimnion (SPAdes) | ecosystem: Environmental > Aquatic > Freshwater > Lake > Epilimnion/Euphotic zone ...
TGGGCTGATCATTGAGTTCAACTGGTCTTCCAAGATGGATATTTCTTTTTATGGTTAACAGCTTTTTTCCAAAAATGTAAAAAGCAATGACCGATAGGATCGAAAAAACAATTCCGCTGATAAATTCCATGGTTAAAAGCAATTTTGACTGAGACACAAATTTACTCCATTTCCTTTAGTCTCTTACTTAAAATACCCTCAAATAATTCACAGATTATCAGTAAACTAATCTCCTTTTTATGGACTTATTTAAGCAGAATTATTTAATTTGCCGCTATTCTCAAGTATTTTAATCCATTCCAATATGAATCAAGCAATCAATCAAAAAATTGCAAGCTGGTTAGAAGGTAATTTCGATGCTGCCACAAAGGATGAAATTAGGTCTTTACAGGCCAATCAACCCGATTTGTTAGAAGATGCATTTTATAGAAACCTTGAGTTTGGTACTGGCGGATTAAGGGGATTGATGGGCGTGGGTACCAATAGAGTGAATAAATATACCATTGGGATGGCGACTCAAGGGTTTTCTAATTATTTATTAAAAACCTATCCCAATGAATCTATAGCTGTTGTGGTGGGGCATGATAGTCGAAATAATTCCAGGTTCCTTGCAGAAACAACTGCTCAGGTTTTTGCCGCAAATGGCATTAAAGTGTATTTATTTGAGGCATTAAGACCAACTCCAGAATTAAGTTTTGCCATTCGAACACTACAATGCAAAGCCGGGGTAGTTTGTACTGCTTCGCACAATCCAAAAGAATACAACGGCTATAAAGCCTATTGGAATGATGGAGGTCAATTGGTGCCACCACATGATAAAAATGTCATTACCGAAGTAGAAGCCATTCAGTCTTTAGAAGAAGTAAAATGGAATGGCGGAGATGCTTTGATTGAAATCATTGGGGCCTCTGTGGATGATGCCTATATTAAAATGCTACAATCTTTGAGTGTTTACCCAGAAGTGATTGCAGCACAAAGTGATTTAAAAATTGTATACACTCCAATTCATGGTACTGGCATTACCTTGGTTCCAAAAGTATTGGAAGCCTATGGTTTCAAGAATGTTCATATTGTAGAGGAGCAAGCCACTCCAGATGGCAATTTTCCAACTGTGGCTTATCCTAATCCAGAAGAGAGCGAAACAATGCGTATTGGTTTAGAAAAGGCAAAGGCATTGAATGCAGATATTCTTTTAGGTACCGACCCAGATGCAGATAGAGTTGGCATAGGTGTAAAAAATCATAAGGGAGAGTGGGTCTTAATGAATGGCAATCAAACTGCAGTCTTGGCATTTGCCTATATGATGGAGGCCAGAAGAGCCAAAGGTATTGCTGCGCCAAACGATATGGTGGTTACAACTATTGTGACAACCGAGATGATCAATGAGGTAGCTAGACAAAATAAAGTGAATTGTTATAATGTGTTGACAGGCTTTAAATGGATTGCTGAATTGGTTAAAGAAAAAGAAGGCAAAGAAAATTATATCATTGGGGGAGAAGAGAGTTTTGGCTTAATGATTGGAGATCAAATCAGAGATAAGGACGCAGTCAGTGCAGTGGCTTTATTGTGCGAGATGGCAGCCTATGAAAAAAGCAAGGGCAGGTCTTTGTTCGATAAAATGATTGAATTGTATATGCAATATGGTTTCTATTATGAACACTTAATTAGCATTACTAAAAAAGGCATGAATGGGCAGCAAGAAATTGCAGCGATGATGGAAGGCTACAGAAAACAACCGCCAACTGAAATTGCAGGAAAGAAGGTGGTCACATTATTGGATTATCAGCTACAAGTAAATACCAATTTGGTTACTGGTGTTCAAACAAATATACCATTGCCAAAAAGTAATGTATTGCAATTTATAACCGAAGATGGTACAAAAATTTCTGCTAGACCAAGTGGCACCGAGCCGAAGATTAAATTTTATTTCAGCGTCAATGCAGTTTTGCCAAATAGGGAGTCATTTGATGAGGTCTACGCAGATTTGCAAAACAAAATCAACAATATCATTGCAGCTATGCAGTTAAACTAAATCAAGCATGCGAAAATTAGAAGATGCTTACCTGCATAAAGGATTGCGCAAGCAATTAGTAGACTTATTAAGAACTAAAGGGATCACTGACGAGCAGGTCTTAGAAGCTATTGGCTCTATTCCTAGGCATTTCTTTTTAGACTCTGCATTTGATAGAATTGCCTATGAGGATCGTGCATTCCCTATTGCTGCGAATCAAACCATTTCGCAGCCCTATACGGTGGCCTATCAAACACAGCTGTTGCAAATTAAATCCGGAGAAAAAGTACTAGAAATTGGCACTGGAAGCATGTATCAAACCACGGTACTAGCCGCGATGGGTGCTAAAGTATTCACCATTGAGCGACAAAAACAACTATTTGATCTAACCCCTTTTTATATTTTCAAGCAACAATATTCGGACATTCATTTTAGTTTTGGTGATGGGTTTGAGGGATTACCTGAGCTCGCCCCATTTGATAAAATTTTAATTACCGCCGCAGCACCTATCGTACCAGAAAAATTATGGGCACAATTAAAAGTGAATGGCAAAATGATCATTCCATTGGATGAGGAAGGCGCCGAACAAAGGATGTTGCGATTAACTAAGAAAAAGGATGGAAAAGAAAAAAGAGAATCCTTTGAGGCATTCTCTTTTGTTCCTATGTTAGAAGGTAAAACTTCTAAATAAATATTGTATTTACTATTGTTGCATTTGATCCATTCCACCACTTCCTTCTTGCATCTTAGTACTTTTTCTTCTTAATAAATTCACATCGAATTTACCAAATCGGTAAGAGAAGTTCAATCTAAAGAATTGCTGGTCTCTTGTTCTAATTACATTTTGCGTAAAGTATAAACTTTCTGAATAAGTCTGGATCACTCTTGTTCTAAATACGTCACTTGCACTCAAGGTCAATGATGCTGTTTTACCACCTTTCAAAGTCCAGTCTTTTCTAATAGCTAAGTCAAATTCATAGTTCGGAAAATTGTATCCTTGAGCTGTAGATTGTGGTCCACCAAATCCGCCACCACCGCCAAATCCACCGCCGCCTCTTCCACCACCACCGCCAGAGTTACCGCCTGGAGGTAGGATAGTTTTAGCTTGGTATTGACCACTAAATTGTAGCGATAAACCTTTTACAAGTTTAAAATTATTATTCATTTTGCTGAACCAGCTCGTCAAGTTGTTGTTCACATCTTGACCAGGAATGGAAGCCTCAATTTCTGATCTAAATAAGTTAAAGCTTAGATTGATATCCCACCATTTTGTAAGGGTGGTTTTATTACTTAATTCTAATCCATATACTTTTGAAGTGTTTGCATTGATAAATGAACTATAAAATGCGCTATCATTTGTAATTGGGTTAATGTCTTTATAAATATAATTTGTAATTAAGTCTGTGCTGTATTTATAATATACTGTAGCCAATAAATTAGAACCTTTTTTATACACATTGTTATACGCCATTTCAAATGAATGTGTGAATTGTGGCTTTAAGTTTGGATTACCGACTGCAATGTTCAAAGGATCAGAATAGTCTGGGAAAGGTTGTAACTGAAACGGATTGGGTGCATTGATTCTTTTAGAGTAATTAAACTGCACATCATTTTTGTCATTCAATTTATAGCTAATAAAGGCACTTGGGAATAGTGAAATAGGCAGCTTTATGAGTGATTCTAAGGAGTCCTGTCCTTGCTTATTCAATACATTCACTATGTATTGTCTATTTTCAACCCTAAGTCCAACTTGGTAACTTAATTTATCTTTTTTCCCACCAAAATTAGAATAGGCCGCTAAAATGCGTTCATTGAATTTTAATTGATTACTGATACTGTTCAGAAGTATCTCTTTCCCATCAATAATTCTAAACTGATCTCTATCGTTGAGTTCATCTCTATTATTCATTCTCACACCAGCCTCAAACTTCACATTATTTTTGAAAATACGTTCGTAATCAATATTGGAAGTATAGTTTTTATTCGTTCCTGCTCCAATTGTTCTTTGATTTAAAATACTAGACTTTATAAGTGAATTATTGTCACTATTGCTTTCATTGTAGTTAAAGTCTGCACTCAATTCGTGACCTGTTTCTGCAAATAAGTGCTTGAAACTAGCTTGAGTTCCTTTATTTAAAAATGAAAAGATGGAATTATTATCTAGTGCTATGTTGTTATTTCTGTTGACACCATTAAAGATGGAGTCGATGGTCTGAGTCGAGGTATTTCCAAAATCACCTTTTACGATGTTTCCAAAAATGGAGAAAGTATTTCGGTTGTCAATTAAATAATCAAATCCGGCTCTATAAAAAGCAAATTCGCTTAAGCCAATATTGTCGGTATAAGTACTAATACTTGTAGGAATAGGGGTTAATAAGATATCTCTCACATTATCAATCGTACTGATTGATTTACTATTTCTAAGATTCGCACTTGCCGAAAAGTTAATTTTACTGCTTCTTAAATTCAAGTCACCACCAGCATTGATTTTACCACGCATATCCACGCCACCTCTAAAGCCTCCATTATATCCATTCTTCTTATTCTTCTTTAATACGATATTTAAAATACCTGCATTACCACCTGATGCATCATATTTAGCAGAAGGGTTGGTGATGATTTCAACTCTATCAATGATATCAGAAGGAATTTGATCCAAAGTCAATGTTGTTGGACGATTGTCAATTAACAAAGTAGGTGTAGCGTTTCTTAAAGTCACATTACCATCAATGTCCACATTTAAATTAGGTATATTTTTCATTACCTCCACTGCAGTTTGACCTGTGCTTGCTAAGTTTTTATCTACATTGAAAATTTTTCTATCAATCCCCATTTCAAATTGTGGCTTAGCAGTACTTGTTACCGTAACACTTTGTAATTGATTTGGGTCTTCCTCTATTTTAATATTACCTAGATCTTTATCTACCAAGGCCATCATGTCTTGAGGGTTACCGCCTGGCTTCATGTTAAAGCTAATTTGCTTTTCATATTTCTTATACCCAACACCAGTGATGACTAATTTAAAATTACCCATGATAGATAATTGATCAAAACTAAAATCACCATTATTAGCAGTGATCATAGTGGCTAAAGTCACTTCACTTGCTTTTTTGGTGGCAGGATCGAATTTGCTTCCTTTTAATTGAACGGTAGCACCATCAATCCCTTTTTTATTGGCATCCACGACTTTCCCGTAAAAGTGCCCCATATTCATGCTTCCACCAGCAGCGCCAGGGGGGCGTCCAGTTGGAATTTGAGCCATTAAAGTAACTTGAATCAATAGAGCGCTTAAAAGTATCGTAAGTTGTTTCATATATGTAATTGTGGTCATTTAGACCTTGTATCTTGATTTCTGTTTAAATAATAACACAAAATTCGTGCTAATGTTTAAAGAAAGGTGTCTGTAAAGTATAAGCGGTTAAATAAGAGGAAGAATTAATGCAATGACGGCGCCCCAAATGGCACCTAGTATAAATGCGACCCATCTAAATGGGCTAATTGCCATGATGATTTTCTGCTGTACGATTTTGCTTAATTTTTGCTCCCATTGTGCATGTAAGTCCTTATTTAAATGGGCACTAAACTCGGTAATCAGCATGGGGAAGAGCAGGGCCAATTCCTCCATGAATACTTCCTTTAATTCCTCAATGGTCTTCTCTCCAATAAACATAGAGATCATGGGCAGCTTGGAACTTAGTTTATGTCTAAAAAAATCATCTAATTTTTCATTGATCAGGGGTTTTAGATCGTCAAAAGGGTCATTTTTTGTCAATTGAGGAATGATCTCGATTAAATTGATTTGACCTATCCATTGGTTCCTTAAATAGGACCATCTAAATGGCAGTATCCCTATTGCCCATACTAAACACCAGCCAAAAGCACCTACTAAAATCGGGATCAAAAAAAATGTCATAAAAAGCGTTTAAACTAAAAAACCCATCCCAAAATCGGGACAGGTTTTTAATGGGAGAACGATGGGTCTCGAACCCACGGCCTACAGTGCCACAAACTGTCGCTCTAACCTACTGAGCTACGCCCTCCATTTGGGCTGCAAAAATACGTTAATTCAGTAATCAATAAAATTAGTTGAGCATGTTTTTATAAAATAATGGTAAAAAAGAGTAGAAAAAGAGAAATAGACTCATAAGATTCCCATTTTACGCTATTTTTGAAATCCTAGATGCACAAGATTATGACATACGTAAAACAAAATAAGTGGAAAGTTTTTGCCACAGTGTTCCTTTTCGGGGCATTATTTTTTGCCTTTAATACCTTTAAATCAGAAAATCAAGAGTCACCAGAATTAAGACAGCGAAAATTATTATCAACCATTGGACAATTATTAGAATCAGAACATTACAGCCCAAGAAATATTGACGATGCATTTTCTAAAGAAGTTTTTAATGCGTATTTTAAAGCGTTGGATCCAGAAAAAAATACATTTCTACAGTCTGATCTAGATAGTCTATCCAATTATAGTGCTACAATTGACGATGAAATTCATGGTGCTACAATTGCATTTCAACCAGCAGTGAGTCGCATCTATGCGCTTCGTATTATAGAGACGAAAGCCATCTTTAATCAAATCATGGATCAGCCTTTTAATTTTAATCTAGACGATTCTATATTATTGAATTCAGATAAAATGGCTTATCCTAAAGATGTAACTGAAAGAGCAAAGCGTTGGGAGATGTTATTAAAGTATAGAACCATCGAACGTTATGCAAGTTTGATTGAGGAGCGAGAAAAAAATAAAGACAAAGAAAAATTTGTTTACAAAAATGATTCAACCCTAGAAGCAGAATCAAGGGCATATATTAAAAAGTCTTACAAAAAGAGAATCGAATCTTTTGAAAAAACATTCACCAAAGAAAAACAATTCGAACTTTTTTTAAATTCGATTACAGGCTTGATGGATCCGCATACAGATTATTTAGCACCAGTAGAAAAGCGTTCATTTACTGAGCAAATGAGTGGCGTGATTTATGGCATAGGCGCACAGTTGACGCAGGATGACTTTGGTATTCGTATTGCTAGTATTCAGCCAGGAGGCCCGGCATGGAAGTCTGGACAGATTGTAGTGAACGATGTCATTGTGAAAATTGCACAAGGCGCAGAAGAACCAGTGGATGTGTCTGGTTATGAAACAACGGATGCGGTTAAATTGATTAGAGGTAATTTAGGAACCGAAGTAAGATTGACTTTTAGAAAGCCAGATGGTACATTTAAAGTGGTCTCATTGATAAGAGAAAAAATTGTTTTGGACGAAGGCTATGCTAGAAGTGTAGTGATACAGAATGGGGCAGATAAATACGGATATATTTTATTGCCCGATTTCTATGCTGATTTTGAAAGAGAAGATGGACATAGATGTTCAGAAGACGTGGCTGCAGAAATTAAAAAATTGAAAGCAGAAAATGTGAAAGGCATTATCATAGATGTACGTTTCAATGGTGGTGGATCTTTGTATGAAGTGGTACAAATGGCTGGTCTATTCATTGACAAAGGCCCTGTTGTACAAATCAGAAATAAAGAAGGCAGATCTCAAACCTTATATGACGAAACACCAGGCATTCTATATGACGGCCCATTGGTGGTGATGGCCAACGAGTTTAGTGCATCTGCAAGTGAAATCTTTGCAGGGGCAATACAAGATTATAAACGCGGCATTGTTGTTGGAAGTAGCTCCACCTATGGCAAAGGAACAGTGCAAAGAAATGTTGCTTTTGGTAAGCCTTTGGATTCATTGGGGATACAAACAGAATATGGCGCAGTGAAGTTAACGTTCCAAAAATTCTATCGCATTACAGGAAGTTCTACACAAAAGAAGGGTGTTGTACCAGATGTTATTTTGCCAGACGAATACGAGTACCTCAAGTATAGAGAAAAAGACAATGAATCTGCATTAAGTTGGGATGAAATGGAAAGAGCTAGATACATGGTATGGCCTAATAATGCACCATTGTCTCAAGTGGTACAATCAACGAATTTGCATATTCAAAATGATACAGCTTTAAATAAATTCAAGGAAAATTTACGTTGGGTATCGAATCAAATTGAAACCCCAGTGTATTTGAAACTAGATAAGTTTCAAGCTTTTAAAAAGCGTGTACAAGAAGTTTCTAAACAGAATGAGCAGGCGTTAAAATTAAAGACGCCTATGAATTTGGCACCTATAAAAGTAGACTATAATAAATTTTACAATAATCCTGATAAATCAAAACAAGATCGTTACCAAGCTTGGATTAAAGACTTGGCAAAAGATTTTCAGGTAAATGAGTCTAGTAAAATTTTAGCTGCATTGAATAAAAAAACAACAACAGCGGTTGTAAAAAAATAATTGAGCACATGGAGCAATTGAAAAAATGGCTTGTGGTTTATACAAAGCCAAAGTGGGAGAAAAAAGTAGATTTGAATTTCGCGCAAAAAGGTATCGAAAGCTGGTGCCCTACACAAAAAAAAGAACGTCAATGGTCTGACAGAAAAAAGGTAATCGAAGAGCCCTTGTTTAAATCATATGTTTTTGTAAGAGCAACAAAGGAAGAATATGCCAATGTACTTAGTACAATGGGGGTGGTGCGCTTTCTCTATTTTGAAAAAAAGCCTGCTATCATTAGAGACAACGAAATTGAATTGATTAGAAAATACCTTGGATTATCTTACACCAATATCCAAGTAGTGGACATGGGAGCGATCAAGCCACAAACAAAAGTGGCTGTAAATAATGGCTTATTCATGGGTCAAAGAGGGGAAGTGGTAAAGGCAGATAAGAAATCGGTTTACGTAAGACTAGACAGTATTAATATGATGATGATTGTAGAGTTCAAATTAGAGGAAGTTTCAGTCCTTTAATTGAATTCCTTTAGATCAGTGCATTAAATTAGCTTGATTAGCTAGATGGTCCATTCTACTATTTGATTACTCCATTCAGCCCTGTATGGCGTGGTGACCCTGATATAATTATCAGAATATCCTTCTAAAACTTCCATCCCACCATCTGCTGTTTTTTTAACAGATTCAAATAAGACTTTCCTGTTTTCACCTCGATGTGCTTCTGTGAAATATTGTAATTTCTGATAAGAGAGATTGCGTAAAATTTTGTTGCGTTCATTGCGTAATGCAATAGGTACAATTGGTTTGATATCTAAGGCCTTGGTAGCTGCACGTTCAGAATAGGTGAATACATGTAAATAGGAAATGTCTAAACTATGGATGAAGGCAAAACTTTCTTGGAAAAAAGCATCGGTTTCACCTGGAGAGCCAACAATCACATCCACCCCAATAGCGGCATGGGGTATTAATTTTTTTACTAACTCAATTCGTTCTCTATAAAATTGGCTATTGTACCTACGCTGCATTAATTTCAAGACTGCATCTGATCCACTTTGTAAAGGAATGTGAAAATGTGGCATGAATTTTTTGCTTTCTGCTACCCATGCAATGATTTCATCTGTTAATAAATTCGGTTCTATAGATGAGATGCGGTAACGTTCGATGGCAGTTTCATTATCAAGCGCTTTAATAAGTTCAAAAAAACTTTCTTCATGATGCTTTCCACCATCGCCCCCTTTTCCAAAATCACCAAGATTGATTCCTGTTAATACAATTTCCTTAACGCCTTTTTCGGCCAATTCCTTTGCTTGTTTCACGACGCCTGCAACAGTATCACTTCTACTTTTACCTCTTGCCATTGGGATAGTACAAAATGAACAACTATAATCACATCCGTCCTGCACTTTCAAAAAGGTTCTTGTTCTGTCATTCACAGAAAATGAACTGTGGAACCCGGTTAATGTATCAATATCACAACTGCAAATTTTAGTTTCATCGCCTTTTGTTAAATTGGCAAGGTGTTGAACCAAGTTAAACTTCTCAGCAGCACCAAGCACTAAATCAACTCCAGGAATGGTAGCAATTTCTTGAGGCTTTAATTGGGCGTAACATCCAGTGATCACAATAAAACTTTCTGGCGCTAATCGCTGCACCCTTCTTACGAGTTGGCGACATTCTTTATCCGCGTTTTCAGTCACCGAGCAGGTGTTGATCACGTAGACATCTGCTTGTTCGGTAAACTGCTTCTTTTCAAAGCCTTCCAATTCCAATTGCCTAGACATGGTCGAGGTTTCTGAAAAATTTAGTTTACAGCCTAATGTATGGAATGCGACAGATCGGTTTTGACTCATGAGGCACAAAGATAAAAAACCCAACCTACTAATAGGCGAGGGGGAGCATAAAATCTTAAAATAAGCTTAAAAATGGCTCAAATTTCCCTTTTTGCTCAGTTTCAGTTAAGTTTGCAACTACTAAAATGGATAAAATGGATTTCAAGAAAATCAACAATCTAACAGGCTGGGCAGTTACCTTAATTGCATGTACTGTTTACTTATTAACGATGGAAGCTTCTAGTAGTTTTTGGGACTGCGGTGAGTTTATTAGCAGTGCCTATAAATTACAAATTCCACATCCTCCTGGGGCTCCCATGTTTGTTCTTTTAGGTAGGGTGTTTATCATCTTCTTTGGAGACAATCCTCAGACAGCTGCGTTGGCTGTGAATAGTATGAGTGCCATTGCAAGTGGTTTCACCATTCTATTTTTATTTTGGACCATTACCCATTTTGCAAAACGTATTTTAATCGCACAGTCTGGAACTGAATTGACCAATAACCAAATCTTTTTGGTGATGGGTGCAGGAGTTGTAGGTGCTTTAGCATATACTTTTAGTGATTCATTTTGGTACAGCGCTGTTGAAGGTGAAGTGTATGCATTGAGTTCCTTCTTTACTGCATTGGTATTTTGGGCTATTTTAAAATGGGAGGACAAAGCAGATCAGCCAGGCGCAGACAAGTGGATCATTTTCATTTTCTACATCATGGGTATTTCAATTGGAGTCCATTTATTGAACTTGTTGACGATTCCTGCGATTGTGATGGTGTATTACTTTAGATTGTATAAGCCAAGTTTTAAGGGTGCTTTATTTGCGTTTATAGTAGGTGTGATTATTACCGGATTAGTGCAAGTATTTTTAATCCAATACACCATTAAGTGGGCAGCAGCATTTGATATTCAATTTGTAAATAGCTTCGGATTACCTTTTTACAGTGGTTTCATCACTTTCTTTATACTGCTTTCTGCTTTATTTTTTGTTGGTATACGATACGCGAATAAAAATGGATTCTATTTTTTAAAGTTGGGAATTTGGGCCACTATATTTGTTTTAATTGGATATTCTACCTACTTAACCACCATGATTCGTTCTAATGCAGATCCTTCTGTGGATATGTACAATGTAGACAATCCTGTAACCCTAGTGGGTTATTTAGGAAGAGAGCAATATGGAGATTGGCCTATTTTATACGGTCCTGATTTTGTTGACAAAGCAGAGACAGTAGAAGGTAGTGACCAGTATGTGAAAACACCAACCAACTATGAATTCTCAGGAAAGAATATAAAAAGAGATTGGGGCTCGGCACCTTCGGCGCATTTGTTCCCAAGAATGTGGGATGGCGATAATGATCGTGGTCAATTAGATAGCTACCGTGCTTTTGCTGGCATACAAGAAGGTGATGTGCCAACGCTGAGAGATAATATCAAGTACTTTACAAATTATCAATTTGGTTTTATGTACCTGCGTTATTTCTTATGGAATTTTGCTGGTAAGCAAAACGATTTACAAGGATTCGGTAATGTGCGTGATGGTAATTTTAAGACAGGTATTTCTGTTGTAGATAATTTCTTTTTCGGCGAGCAAGCTAAAATGCCTGATAGTATTGGCAAAGACAATAAAGCAAATAATAACCTATTTATGTTGCCATTTTTCTTAGGCATCATGGGTTTATTATACCAATACCAACAGAATAAAAAAGATTTCGTGGTGACAGGCTTGTTATTCTTCTTTACTGGTTTAGCCATTGTGATTTATTTGAATCAAGTGACCTTGCAACCACGTGAGCGTGATTATGCTTATGTAGGTTCTTTCTATGCGTTTGCCATATGGATTGGTTTAGGTGTTTTACAAGTAGCTGAATGGCTAAGCAAAGTCATCCATAAAAATATGGCAACGACTATTGCAACCGTAGTTTGTTTATTGGCAGTACCAACATTAATGGCACAGCAGGAGTGGGATGACCATGATCGTGGTCAAAAGACATTGGCGCGTGACATGGCAAGAGCATATCTAGAAAGCTGTCCTCCAAATGCCATTTTATTTTCATTCGGTGATAACGATACCTATCCATTATGGTATGCACAGGAAGTAGAAGGTATTAGACCAGATGTGCGTGTGGTAGTGAATAGTTTATTGGGATCGGATTGGTATATGCGTGAATTAAGATACAAAGTTAATAAGAGCGACAAGTTTGACGTCATTTTTACCGAAGAGCAAGTTGCTGGTAATAAATTAAATGTGGCTTATTATAATCCACTTCCAGAATTTGGAGAAACCACTTACCATAATTTGGATTCTATGTTAAGGTATGTGATTGGAGATCAAACAGGAAAATACCAAGCATCAACGCAGGAAGGCCCAGTGAATATTTTCCCAACGCATAAGTTTAAATTACCTATCAATAAGGAATTTGCATTGGCTTCTGGTATTGCTAAGCCAACAGATATTATTGAGTCTGAGATGTTGATTGATTTCAATCCAAACAGACAGTACATGATTAAAAATGAATTGGCTATTTATGCCATCATTGCTACGACACAGTTTAAGCGTCCAATCTGCTTTACATCTACGCAGGAGTTAAAAGACTTAGGATTGGATCAGTATGTACGTCAAACTGGATTAGCGTATCAATTAGTTCCAGTTAAAGGTGCATCTGTAGATACAGACGCTGCATACAAAAATATCATGACTAAATTTGATTTCAAGAACTCAGGTAAGTCTAATATATACTATGACGAAGAAAATAGAAGACATTTGAATTCATTGAGATTGAATGTATCTCAGATTGCACAAGCTTTAGTTGCAGCGGGTAAAAAGGATAGTGCAGTTCAAGTATTAAGAAAATTAGACAAGGAGATTAGTACTAAAAATTTCCCTTATGCGATGTCTTCTAATAGAGGCAATCAACATAATTATTTCTCTTATTTATACTTGCAAGCAGCTTATGCCGCAGGGGATACTGAATTAGGAAAAAGAATTGGCACAGCCATTGTGAAAGATTTAAAACAACAATTGGCCTATTATAAATCATTGGGAAGCCCAATGTCAGAAGCACAGTTTATGCAAAATGCAGAGAGTGCTTATCAGAACAAAGCCACTGAATTTAACAATAAACAAGCTGCTTTTATTCAAGATATCCTGACTTGTTATCAGTTGATCAATGTCATTGAAAGTATTGAAAAAGGAATTCCAGTAGCAGCTCAACCTTAATTTAAGTATAGCTATTAAAAAAGGCGCTTCGTTTGAAGCGCCTTTTTTTGTAAATCATGTTTGAATTATTCGATTTAGTTGAATCAATTATGATTAATTTATTTATTCTAAAGCTGGTTGCTATTTAAAGTGCTTTATTAAATTAGTGTAGCATTGTTAATAAGGCTGTTACAACTTGATCAATTTCGGCTGTAGTATTATGTTTTGAGAAAGAAAAACGAACAGTGACCATCTCTGAACCTTTATTAAGTGCATTGATTACATGAGATCCTTGCTGGGCGCCGCTTGAACAGGCACTTCCTCCACTGGCACAAATATGATGCATGTCTAAATTAAACAAAATCATTTCTGTTTTTTCATTTTTTGGAAAGTTGACACTTAATAAATTGTACAAACTATGTCCAAATGGGTCTCCATTAAAATGTACACTAGGAATTTTCGCAACCAATTGATCATGCAAATACTGCTTCAATGATTGGATATATTGACTGTCTTCTTGGTATTTTTCGGTAGCTAATTCAAGCGCTTTCGCAAAACCAACAATGCCATATAAATTTTCTGTTCCTGCACGCATGTTTCGCTCTTGAGAGCCGCCATGCACTAAGGGGCTAATTTTTACATTTTCGTTGATATATAAAATACCAACACCCTTAGGTCCATGAAATTTATGTCCAGCTCCTGTAATAAAATCAACGGGTACTTGACTTAATTCAAATGGAAAATGACCTACAGTCTGTACCGTATCACTATGAAAATAAGCCTGATATTGTTTACAAAGTTGTCCTACTGCTTTCATATCAATCATGTTTCCAATTTCATTATTGGCATGCATGATGGAAACAATTGTTTTATCTTTTGTTTCGGCTAATAATCCAGCTAAATGATCCATATCAATATGGCCATTAGGCAAAATTTGTACAAAGCTTAATTTCAGGTTATGCAATTTAGCCAAATGCGTTACCGTATGTAAAGTGGCATGGTGTTCGATTGGGGAACTGATGATATGCTTACAACCTAAATCAGATATTGCTGCATTTAATACTGTGTTGCTACTTTCTGTACCACCACTTGTAAAAAATATTTCAGCTGGCTTGGCACCTAAGTTTTTTGCGACAGATTTTCTGGCTTGTTCAATGGCCAATCTTGTTTCTCTGCCATAGCTATAAATAGAGGAGGGGTTGCCAAATTTTTCGGTCAAATAAGGCATCATCGCTTCAAGTACTTCAGGAGCAAGCGGCGTTGTTGCTGCATTATCAAAATAAATTCTCTGCATGATTGCTAAATTACTGAATTTTAAGAATCAGCTGAATAATTTTATCCGCTAATGCATCTGCAGCTGCCTGTGTTTTTGCTTCAGTATAAATGCGCATAATTGGTTCTGTATTGCTTGACCTTAAGTGCACCCATTCATTTTCAAAGTCTATCTTCAACCCATCCACATCATTCATTGGAAAGGCTGAAAATTCATTTTTCAATTGTTCGAATATTGTTGACAATGAAAGGCTTGCATTCAGATCCATCTTTTTCTTACTCATGAAATAAGCAGGGTAGCCAGCTCTTAAACTAGAACAGCTTGTATCAGCTTTTGCAAGGTGCGACAAGAATAAAGCAATGCCAACTAAAGCATCTCTACCATAATGCAAATCCGGAACAATGATACCACCATTGCCTTCTCCACCAATCACCGCTTTTTCTGCTTTCATTTTTGTTACCACATTCACTTCACCAACAGCACTTGCAAAATAAGTACAACCATGTTGCTCTGTGACATCTCTTAATGCCCGAGTAGAAGATAAATTACTTACGGTAGCGCCTTTTGTATATTGTAAAATATAATCTGCAATGGCAACCAAAGTGTATTCTTCGCCAAATAAATTACCGTCCTCGCTTACAAAACATAAACGATCCACATCTGGATCAACCGCAATACCTAGATGCGCTTTTTCTTTTACAACTGTATCGCAAAGTTCAGTTAAGTGTTCTTTTAAGGGTTCTGGATTATGTGCAAAATCTCCAGTCATTGCTGCATTCAACACTACAATATCCTCTACTCCAATCGCTTTTAACAAAGCTGGTACCGTAAATGCACCAGAACTATTGATTGCATCTACCACCACCTTAAAATTAGCTTTCTTAATGGCGTAAATATCTACCAATGGATGATCTAATATTGCTTGAATATGTTTTGATAAACTATTATCATCCCCAATTAATTCACCCATCGCATCTACAGGAGCATAAATAAAATCTTCTTGTTCTGCTAATGCTAAAATTGTTTTTCCTTCTTCACCACTTACAAATTCACCTTTCTCATTTAATAACTTAAGGGCATTCCATTCTTTTGGATTATGACTGGCTGTTAAAATAATTCCACCATCCGCATTTTCAAATACCACTGCCATTTCTACGGTCGGGGTAGTGCTCAATCCTAAATGCACCACATCGATACCTAGGGCCAATAAACTTTGCTCCACCAAGGCTTCTACCATTAGGCCACTCATCCTTCCATCGCGACCTACAATCACTTTCTTTTTTCCAGCTGATTTTCTGATCAACCAGGTACCATATGCAGATGCAAATTTTACAATATCAATTGGCGTGAGGTTGTCGTTTGGACGACCACCAATGGTGCCTCTAAAACCTGAAATGCTCTTGATTAATGACATAGCTAAAGATTAAAATAAATCGGTCTGCAAATTTACTTTAAATTTTTCCATTCCATGTATCTTTACGGCATGGGGCTAAGTATTTTTCAACAAATTAAGGACATCGATCAGGCATTGTTTCACCAAATCAATGGGGTATGGCACCATCCTCTATTGGACAATGTCCTGCCTTGGACTAGGCATTCCAACAACTGGGTACCCTTGTATATTGGGCTGTTGATTTGGTTGATATACCGAATTGGTTGGAAAACCTTAAAATGGCTTTTGTTTGCCTTAATCAATGTTGGCTTGACAGATCAAATAAGTAGTAGTGTATTTAAACCATATTTTCATCGATTAAGACCTTGTAATGACCCTGCATTATTGGGCAAAACCAGATTGTTATTAGACCATTGTTCTGGCGGATTTAGTTTTACATCCTCCCATGCTGCCAATCATTTTGGACTCGCTATGTTTATTTTCATCACCTGGGGGATGACCCAACAACGATATACAAAATTCTTTTTTGTATGGGCAGGTATCATTGCCTTTGCTCAAATATATGTAGGCGTGCATTATCCATTGGACATTATTGGAGGCACCATAATAGGATTGGTTTCAGGATATGGTATGGCAAAAGCATATTTAAAATGGGCAGGCCCAATGGAATTACGCTAATTAATAAAAATGAATAAAAATACATTCTGGCTTTTACTAATTGCTCTTTTTGGTGTTCATATAATTGGCGTATTGAATATTCCATTAATGGATATTGATGCATCGCAATATGCATCCATCAGTAGAGAAATGCTAGAACGAAATAGTTTTCTACAAATTTACGATCTAGGCAAAGATTATTTAGATAAACCGCCAATGCTTTTTTGGTTGTCTGCCTTGTCCATGAAGATTTTTGGTATCTATGATTGGGCCTATAGATTGCCTTCTTTTATATTTTTGATGATTGCTTTGTATGCTACTTTTAAATTTGCTCAATTAAAGTACAATCAAACTGTTGCTTATTTAGCAGTATTAATTTTAGCAAGCTGTCAAGCCTTTTTCTTAATCGCGCATGATATAAGAACGGACACCATGTTGATGGGTTGGGTCGCGTTGAGTATTTGGTTGATTGCAAAATGGGAATCCTCTAATGCCTGGCCAGACTTTGTTTGGGCCATGGTAGCAATTGCTGGCGGCATGATGACCAAGGGGCCAATTGCACTGGTAGTGCCTGTATTGGCTTTTGCACCACAATGGTTTTTTGAAAAAAAATGGGCCTATTTTTTTAAACCAATTTATTTAGTAGGTATTATAATTATTGGAATTTTATTGATCCCCATGAGTTGGGGCTTGTACCAACAATTCGATTTACAACCAGGTAAATTAATCAATAATATACCTATTCAATCTGGGCTGAGATTTTATTACTGGACCCAAAGTTTTGGCAGGTATACAGGCGAGAATTATTACCATGAGATGAGCTATCCAACTTTTCTTTTGGAGAATATGTTATGGAGTTTTTTACCTTGGATTTTTATTTTTATCTGGGCTTTTGCAGCAAAGTTGATCAACATTTTTAAGGAAGGCTTATTTAAAGTACAAACAGAACGAATCAGTTTTTTTGGATTTTTATTGACCTATTTAGTCTTGTCTAGAAGCCAGGCACAATTGCCACATTATATTTTTGTGGTCTTCCCATTGGCTGCGGTATTGACTGCTGCTCATTTTGCCACTTTATTAGAACAAGCTGATCGTTTACATAAATGGATTAAATGGTTTTTTGGATTTCATCTTTTTATTTTTACGATTTTATTGATAGCGATGGGGTTGATTTCTAATATTCCTTTTGGGAAAATGGGTATACTGGGTGTCGTGATTGTTTTTGGCACATTCATTGCCATAATAAAAACAGGATTCAATCACCAAAGCATTATCCAAAAGTGGATAACTATGAGCTTGGTCTTAATGATTGGATTAAACCTAATTTTAAATAGTTTCTTTTATCCCAATTTATTACAATACCAATGGGGGAATGCATTGGTCAAAGTAGCTAAGGAAAAAAAATGGGATATTCAAAAGACGGCTTTATATAAAATCCCTAATAGCAATGCCTTTCATTTTTATGGGCAGCATATTTTCCCTGTCATAAAAGATAGCAGTCAATTAAAAGTAGGACAATGGGTGGTGGCAGATAGCTTGCCCGCTCAAGCGTTGTTACTAGATTTCCCTAACTCTAATATTTTGTATCAGGGAAACAGATTCCACGTCACTTTATTGACATTGACTTTTTTAAATCCCAAAACAAGGTCTGAGGAATTGACACCTTATGTTTTAATGGAATTAAAAAAGTAGTTAGTATTTAATAATTAAACTGGGTCGTATTTTTTGGCGTGGCCAATTCGTAACTTTTTCTAACACCGCCAACGGTGGTATGTATAATATTAATTTGATTTGGATCTATGCCAAATAAGATCTCGCAAAATAGATTCAATTGCTTTACTTGTTTCACATTTTTGATTTCAAAATAACTCCAGGTACTTTCTTTCTGAATCTCATAACCTACAAAGTCCATCTTATACTTTACGCCGCCTGATTGTAAAGCCAGTTTTTTTTGCATGTACAAGTTGATGTATTTATTGGCTTGCTCTTTTTGATTTGCTTGGCTTAAATCCAATTTTACATTGAATTCTTTTTGAATCATTTTCTCTAAATCATCTGTGTAAGTTCTTGCACTAATTTCAATTGTAGCATCTTTTGCATTGTGCTCAATTTCAACTACCGAAATATAAAAGGGGTGCATTGCAGTCAGCATCCATACCATCCAATGTTTTAAACCAATCCAAGCCATAGCAATTTATTTTGTGGTTACAAAGGTCTTCATTAATTTAACACCAGAAAAATTCATTTATGGACGAGTTATTTTTGTATTTAAGACTTGGTTTCAAGCATATCATTGATTTAGGCGGGGTAGACCATATATTATTTGTGTTGGCATTGACCCTGCGTTATGTTTGGACAGATTGGAAAAAGATCTTGATTTTAGTGACTGCTTTCACAATTGGTCACTCCTTAACACTTGCCTTAAGCACCCTTTCTTTGTTAGATATTCCCGTTAATTGGATTGAGTTCTTAATTCCTGTGACCATCTTGATTACTGCAGTTTCCAATTTTTGGGTACATGATTTTGAATTTAAACAGCGCTTTTCGGCCCATTATGGTTTGGCGCTATTTTTTGGCTTAATCCATGGTTTAGGGTTCAGCAATTATCTAAAAAGCCTCTTGGGGAAGGAGGATTCCTTGCTAGGGCCCTTATTTTCCTTCAATTTAGGCCTTGAAATAGGTCAAATCTTGATTGTGCTGGTGATTTTAACCTTGTCTTATGGATTGACAGCACAGCTTAAAATTCCTAGAAAAATGTATATGCGGTATGGATCTATCCTAGCGATATGCTTATCTTTACGTATGATCATAGATCGATTCGGATCTCTTTAAACCTCGAAAAAGAAACAACAATGAAGAAATTATTGTCATTTGGTATCATGTTCTTGACTGTATTGACAGTTATAGCGCAAGATATCCGCAACAACCCGGGTTCTAACCATGGCAACAAGTTTGAACAATTGGGTACTATTTTACCAACGCCAAATGAATACAGAACGGCGAGTGGTGCTCCGGGTCCAAAGTATTGGCAACAAAGAGCGGACTACGACATTAAAGCAACTTTAGATGAAAAGAATTTAATGTTGCATGGTGCCGAGACCATCACTTATTTCAATAATTCACCTGATGTATTAACGTATATCTGGTTGCAATTGGATGAGAATGAGCATAGCACGACTAAAAATGCTGGTTACCCAGACGGTAGTTCATTAGGCAGAGGCATGAGTCCTGCAATGATTGACAATTTAGAAGAAGCAAAAACCGACAATGGTTTAGGTGTGAATATTTTAAAAATCACTGACCTATTAGGTGCTAAATTAAAATACACCGTGAATAAAACTATGATGCGTGTTGAATTGCCAACAGCATTGAAGCCTGGTCAAAAATTTGCTTTTAAAGTAGATTGGAATTATAAAATTACAGATAGATTGACTGTTGCAGGAAGAGGTGGATTTGAATTCTTCCCAGAAGATGGCAACCACTTATTCACGATGGCACAATGGTATCCACGTTTAGCAGTTTATTCTGATTTCCAAGGTTGGCAGCACCACCAGTTTACTGGTAGAGGTGAGTTTGCTTTGACTTTTGGTAATTATAAAGTGGCTATTACTGTTCCTAGCGACCACGTTGTAATGGCAACTGGTGCTTGTCAAAATTATCCTGCTGTATTGAGCCCAGCTCAATTGGCTAGATGGAATAAAGCACAAACTTCGGCTGAACCAGTGGAGGTGGTGACTTTAGAAGAAGCAAAGAATGCAGAAAAAACAAAAGCAACCACTCAAAAAACTTGGGTGTTCAATGCAGAAAATGTACGTGACTTTGCTTTTGGATCAAGCCGTAAATTTATTTGGGATGCCTTGGCTGCAAATGTAGAAGGCAAGAAAGTAATGTGCATGAGTGCTTACGGAAAAGAGGCGTATGGTTTATACCGTCCTTTCTCTTCAAAAGCGGTTGCACACACTATAAAGACTTATTCTAAGTTTACGATTCCTTATCCATACCCAGTAGCACAAAGTATTGAAGCGTCTAATGGTATGGAATACCCAATGATTTGTTTCAACTATGGTCGAACAGAAAAAGATGGTTCTTATACACAAGCAGCTAAGAATGGTATGCTAGGTGTAATCATTCACGAAGTAGGTCATAACTTTTTCCCAATGATTATTAATAGCGATGAGCGTCAGTGGTCTTGGATGGATGAAGGTTTAAATACTTATGTTGAATACTTGACAGAAGAATTATATGACAATAAATTTCCTAGTCGTCGTGGACCTGCTTTTGCAATTGCTGATTATATGAAATTGCCAAAGGATCAATTAGAGCCAATCATGACGAATAGTGAAAACATCATTCAGTTTGGTCCAAACGCATATGCGAAGCCTGCAACTGGTTTGAATATTTTACGTGAAACAATTATGGGTCGTGAATTATTTGATTATTCATTTAAAGAATATTCAAGAAGATGGGCATTCAAACACCCAACACCTGCGGATTTATTTAGAACAATCGAAGATGCAAGTGCCGAAGATTTAGATTGGTTCTGGAGAGGCTGGTTCTACAGCATCGATCCAGTAGATATTGCGATTGACACTGTGAAGCATGCAGTATATGATGCTACAGTAGCAGTTCCAGCAGCTAGAACAATGGGACCAAGAGGTTTATCAAAACCAGAAGTGAATAGCTTTGAGGATATTTCAAAAATTAGAAATAGAAACGATAAGTCCATTGTGTTTTTAACAGATTCAGATACCTCACTTCGTGATTTCTATTGGAGATATGACAGAGGTTTAGAGCCTTATGATTCTGTTACGAAGCAACCAGCAATGTCAATGCCTGCTGCGGAAGGTTTAACAGATGCAGAGAAAGCAAAATATGCAAGTGCTAATTTGTATGAAGTAAGTTTCTTGAACAAAGGCGGATTAGTGATGCCAATCATCCTTGAATTTACTTTCGAAGATGGTACTAAAGAGACACAACGTCTACCAGCACAAATCTGGAGAAAGAACGAGAACAAAGTAACAAAAGTGTTCTTGACAAGTAAGAAAGCGGTATCGATTCAATTAGATCCAATGCGTGAGACTGCTGATATTGATGAGAGCAATAACAAATGGCCAAATGTAGCTGCGCCAAGTAAATTTGCTTTATTCAAGTCAAAAGGTTTTTCTAGAGGTCAATCAATTGGGTTGTCTCCAATGGCTGCAAGTCAAAACAAAAAATAATTTGAATTTATTTCAAAGTAAAAAGCCGCTTCGATTTCGAAGCGGCTTTTTTTATGCGGTATATTTTTAACTAAGTATGTGCTGCAGCTTTATAGTTCTTCCATTTGGTAATGGCTGCTTCCATGTCTGAAGGCAGTGGACTATCAAAGCGCATCATCTCCTCAGTGCTTGGATGAATAAAACCAAGCGTGGCGGCGTGCAAAGCGCATCTAGGACAAGCATCAAAACAATTATCTACAAACTGCTTATACTTAGTATAAATAGTGCCTTTTAAAATTCTATCTCCTCCGTATTCTTGGTCATTGAATAAAGTGTGTCCAATATGTTTCATGTGCACACGAATCTGATGTGTTCTGCCAGTTTCTAATACACAAGAAACAAGGGTGGTATAGTTATAACGCTCTATCACTTTATAGTGTGTGATGGCATGCTTACCAACTTCTCCCTCAGGGTAGGCATCAAACATTTTACGAAATGTCTTATGCCTTGCGATGTGGGCATTCACCGTGGCTTCGTCTTCTTCCATATTCCCCCAAACCAAGGCAACATATTTTCGTTCAACCGTGTGGTTGAAAAATTGTTTTGCTAAATGACTCGCAGCTTCGGGTGTTTTTGCAAGTACAATTAAGCCAGTGGTGTTTTTATCTATACGATGCACCAAGCCAAATCTTGGAAGCACTTCTTCGTTTAAATCTGGGTTCTGTTGCAATAAATGAAATGCCACCCCATTGAGTAAGGTGCCTGAGTAATTTCCAATACCAGGATGCACGACCATATTGGATGGCTTGTTAATCACCATGATAGCATCATCCTCATACACAATGTCCAAGGCCATTTGCTCTGGCTTCAATTCGGTGTAATCCGGGTTGACATAACTCATATACACCACTTCGTCTCCCGGACGGGTGCGGTAATTGCTTTTGATCACTTTCCCATTCACTGTCAAAAAACCGCCTTCAATTCCGTTTTGTAATTTGCTTCTAGTTAATCCAACGATTCTCATTTGAACCCATTTGTCGATGCGCATAGGTTCCTGTCCCTTATCTACGACAAAGGTCAGTTTCTCATACACATCTTCATTCTCTATTTGTAGCTCTTCAGTTGACATGTTGCAAAAGTAAGTTATTGAAGCTTAGTTTGTAACTTTGTTCCATGCGCCAACAAGTAATTTTTGAAGATTTAGGCATTCAATCCTACCAACCCACTTGGGACTACCAAGAACAGCTATTAAAATCAGCTGTTGCGCTAAAGACGGAAGCGAGAACAGCAGGGAAGGAAGCCAATGAGGCGTTGACCCAACATCGTTTTATTTTGGTAGAACATCCACCTGTTTTTACATTAGGTAAAAATGGCAATAGGTCCAATGTGTTGGTGTCCGATGAACAATTAAAAGTATTGGGCATTGAGTATTATCATATCAATAGAGGGGGAGATATCACTTATCATGGTTTGCAACAAGTGGTGGGGTATCCTATTATTGATTTAGATAAGTTTAAGCCAGACTTGGGTTGGTATTTGAGAAGTTTAGAGGAAGTGATTATTCAAGTACTGGCAGAATATGGATTGAAAGGGGAAAGAAGTGCTGGCGAAACTGGTGTGTGGCTAGATCCACAGGATCCTTTTGTAGCAAGAAAAATTTGTGCCATGGGGATTAAGTGTAGTCGATGGATTACCATGCATGGATTCGCTTTAAATGTGAATACCGATTTATCCCATTTTGAATTTATTGTGCCCTGCGGTATAGAGGGAAAGACCGTGACTTCTTTAGAAAAAGAATTAGGAAAAAAAGTAGATTACGAAGAAGTCAAGCAAAAAATAAAATTCCATTTCGAATCTATCTTTAATTGTGAATTAGTTTAACAGAAATTCAAAGTACCCACTGGCAAAGACCGATTCCCTTGCAATCCTCCACTGTGTATGACTAAAATGGATGCATCTTTTTCAAAATAATTTTCTTGAATCAATTGCTCAACACCAAAAAGTAATTTACTGGTGTACACAATATCAGTTGGTATCTTTTCTGTATCCCAAAGTCTATTCATAAAATCAATCATCTTAGGATTAGTTTTGGCATAGCCCCCTTGATGAAATTGATGCAGTAAAGTATAGGGATGACTATTTATTTTATCATTACTAGAATCATTACTAGAATCATAATTAGGAT
>Ga0208597_1000179_pt1 | contig 23963 bp, 33 predicted proteins | sample LakMenEpi05May12_FD_150673 | JGI IMG/M metagenome (GOLD analysis project Ga0208597, IMG submission 150673) | Freshwater microbial communities from Lake Mendota, WI - 05MAY2012 deep hole epilimnion (SPAdes) | ecosystem: Environmental > Aquatic > Freshwater > Lake > Epilimnion/Euphotic zone ...
GCACAAGGGTTAGTTTCATTCGATGGCTCATATTCAAATAACAAAAGTGTTGTTGATGCAGGGTTTTTCTCTAATTTCGACAATGGTTTAAATTTAGATTTGTAAGATACAAATTATTAAAAAATAAGGTTATGACTAAAAAAACAAAAGTATATATTGGTATAGGTGCAGGTATTCTCTTATTAGGATATTTATATCTTAAAAGAAAACAAAAACAAGCCGTAAAAATGCTTCAAGAACAACAAGGAGAAGTAATTGAAGAGGGCGAAGAAGATGTTGAACAAAAAAGTGGAACTCCATCGGGCGGTGGTGGTGGTGGCGGTTCAATTCCTGTTGTTACACCAAGTTTATTTGCGCCAATAACGGCACTTGTTACTCCATTACCATCAAACGGTACAGGTGGCTCATCAGTTGTTAATCCGACACTATTTAATGTAGGTGTTCCGCCATTTAATGTTGCGACTTCTACTGAAACATCACCCGTTAATAAGCCTATGGCAAATGTTTCATACGCTAATAAACCAATGGTAAGCAATTCGGTTGCAAATAAGCCAATAGTAAGTAGCACGACTGCAAATAAGCCAATGGTAATTAATTCGGTTGCAAATAAGCCAATGGTAAGTAGCACGACTGCCAATAAGCCAATAGTAAGTAGCACGACTGCCAATAAGCCTATGGTGGTTACTTCGCCTTTAAAAGCAACGGCAACTTCTTCAATGAAATCTTCTTTTAATGGAATGAGAAATGAATCTTTTGAAGTAGGAAATTGTTTAACTGATTTGTAAAAAAAAAATAATGGATAAGAAAAAAATATTAATTGGATTAGGAGTTGTTGCTCTAATTGGTGGTATATTGTATTTTTACAATAAAAGTAAATCATCGCAATCAGATAGTTCATCATCAGATTCATCGGCAGGAACATCGGCAGGAACATCGGCAAGAACACCTCCAACAGAAGAAGATGCTAAAATACCACCTGTAAAAGTTTTAGAAACACGAAAAGAAAAAAGAAAAGCGTGTGGAAGAAAACCAATGGCAGGTAAAAAGAAAAAAGAGTTATGGCAAAAATGTGTTGATGAAGGTGGTACGAGTGAATTTATAGGAGATTTCGATGAATTTGAAGAATCTTATTTGGATTTCGATAATAACTTTGATATTTCATTTTAATAATAAAAAAATAGTAATATGAATCCTTTTGTAAATGAAGCGAGTGTTTTAACATCTCAATATACTTTTTCTTTGGTTAATACAGGATTCACTATCCCACAAGGGGCGAGAACGATTGATATGTATAATCTTTCGGGAAGTAGTCAACAAGTGTATTTTATGGGAAATTCAGCACAGGCAAACATTCCATTGTCAGCCGTTTCAATTGCTGATGGTCAAAATTATTCTTTTGCTGATTTAGGAAAACCATATCCTGCTATTGTTATAACAGGTGATGATACTGCCGTTATTGAGATTAGTGTAACATACTAAATGTGATGGGGCAAGGATGGAGTAATAATTCACCATCATCTTCGAGTGGTGTGCAATCAGTTACAGGGTTAGATACGGATAATACCGACCCTCAAAATCCTATTGTTCAAATTTCAGTTGATGGAACGACTATTACAGGTGATGGAACACCTGCAAATCCGATAAAAGCAAACTATTTACCATCTACAAGTTATGGTGTTTTTGCCCAAACTTCTTCAAGCACACCTGCATCGGGAATTGCTCAAAATAGCATTATTGGTACAGGTGTAGGCACATTAACCGTTCCTGCAAATGCGTTTCAAATAGGAGATTCGTTTACTTTAGCATCAGATGGCTTACTTTCTTCTTTAAGTTCAGCGACATTAGAAATTCGTATTAGAACATCTACGGGAGTGGTTCTTGCAGATACGGGTATAATAAGTATGGCTTCCGCAACAAGTAAACCATTTTTACTAAGTTTATATTTTACCATTAGAACTTTAGGCGGTGTAGGTGTAGCATCTATTTCATCGGGTGGATTATTCTCTTATATTAGAAATGGTGGAACGCAATTTGAAGGATATGTGTTAAGTCAAATTAATTCTACTACTTTTGATACAACCGTAAGCAATACATTGGTAGTTACTGCTCAATGGAATACAGGTAGTGCAAGTAATACTATTCAAACATTTAACTTAATCTTGCAAAAAGTATATTAAGATTAAAATAATTAATAAAAAAACACAATGGGTCAAGGATGGAGTTCAAGTAGTAGTGGCGGTGGTGGTGGTGGATGTGCCGTTGTCCAATTAGGGGCAGGTGCATTATCATCTGTAAGAATTGACGCAGGAAATTCAGCGAGTGGTCAGTATTCTACTGCTCTTGGAAGCAACAATACTGCTTCGGGTAATAGTTCAAACATTAGTGGAGGTTTTGGAAATACTGCTTCTTGTGTTTCGACAATTGGTGGAGGTGCTAATAACACATCCTCTAATTATTATTCAACAATAAGTGGCGGTTATAATAATATTTCTTCGGGTTCTTCTGCATTTGTTGGTGGCGGTGCTTTTAATAATGCTTCGGCTAATCAGTCTATAATAAGTGGCGGTTCTAGGAACACGGCTTCGGGTAATTGCTCCACAATAAGTGGAGGTTATTGTAACACGGCAAATTGTACTTTTTCAACTATTTCGGGTGGTGGTAATAACATATCAAGCGGTTCATTTTCAAACGTATCGGGTGGTTTTAGTAATACTTCAAGTGCTTATGCTTCTGTAATATCGGGAGGAAGTAATAACATCGCAAATTGTGGTAACTCAACAATTGGTGGTGGTGGCGGTAATACGGCAAGTAATTATAATGCAACTATTTCGGGAGGTATTGGAAACATTTCAAGTGGTCAACTTTCAACTATTTCGGGAGGTTATTTCAACATTGCCAATTGTTATTCTGCAACAATTGGTGGTGGTAGTGGTAATACTGCAAGTAATTATAATGCAACTATTTCGGGAGGTGTTTTTAATACTGCAAGTGGTCTTGCATCAGCTATTTCGGGCGGTTTTTGTAATACTTCAAGTGCTGATTATTCAGCAATTGGTGGCGGTAATACAAATACGGCTTCGGGATGTAATACTGCAATTGGTGGCGGTAGAAATAATGCTACTTCGGGAAAAAACTCGGTAATTAGTGGTGGTTGTCAAAATACTGCTTCGGGTAGTCAGTCAATAGTAAGTGGCGGTAATTTTAATACTGCTTCGGGTTATAGAGCATCAGTAGTTGGTGGTAATACAAATACGGCTTCGGGATATAAAGCAACAATTGGTGGGGGAGATAAAAACCTTTCCCAAGCGGTAGCAGGATTCATTGGTGGTGGTACTTGTAACAATGTTTGCAACGTAACTAGCGGATGTTTAAGTTATGGTGCAGTCGTTGTCGGTGGTGTTGGCAATAACACAACGGGCGGTACTTTTGATTTAGTAAGTTGTAGTTTCACGGTTGCCCCTACAATTTGTGATGCAGGTCAGTATAGTTTTGTAGGTGGCGGTTTTCAAAATAGTGCGAGTGGTGTTTTATCTACAATAGCAGGTGGATGTTGCAATACTGCGAGTGGAGTTTGTTCATTTATTGGTGGAGGGCATACAAACATTGTAACTTCAAGAGATAGTGCAATTGTTGGAGGTCATACGAATTGTGTAACGGGATGTTGTTCATTTATTGGTGGTGGTAATAATAGTTGTGCTACGGGTATTCGTTCTACAATTGTTGGTGGTTTTTCACAAGTAGCAAGTGGACAAGATTCATTTATTGGCGGTGGTTACGATAATACTTCACAAGCAATAGGAGGTTTCATTGGCGGTGGTAATTGCAATAGTGTTTGTAATGTAACTAGCGGATGTTTAAGTTATGGAGCAGTCGTTGTCGGTGGTGTTGGGAACAATTCAACGGGAGGTACTTGGGATTTAGCAACTTGTGTATTCACGGTTGCTCCAACTCGTTGTAACGCAGGTTTATACACTTTTGTAGGTGGGGGATTCCAAAATCAAGCAACGGGTTGTTATTCATTTGTGGGTGGTGGCTTGACTAATAAAGCAACAAAACGTTATGGAGTAGCGGTTGGGGGTTCTAATAACACTTCATCGGGATATTTTTCTTTCATTGGTGGAGGGTCTAATAATACAACTACGGGTAATCAAAGTTTTATAGGCGCAGGTGCATCGTTAAGTGCAACGGGTGCATATTCTACCGTTGTTGGTGGTATTTCTAATACTGCAAGTGGTTATTTTACTTTTGTAGGAGCAGGTGCTTCTAACACGGCAAGTGGTAATTATTCAACTATTAGTGGTGGTTGTCAAAATACTTCTTCGGGTAGTTATTCAACAATCGGTGGCGGTAATAGAAACCTTTCCCAAGCAATCGCAGGTTTCATTGGTGGTGGTACTTGCAACTCGGTTCGCAACCCAACAAGTGGATGTTTATCTTATGGTGCGGTAGTTGTCGGAGGTGTCGGAAACAACACAACGGGCGGTACTTGGAATTTAGCAACTTGTGTATTCACGGTTGCTCCAACAATTTGTAACGCAGGGCAGTATAGTTTTGTCGGTGGTGGTTTTCAAAATAGAGCAACGGGTGGTGCATCGAGTATCGGTGGCGGATGTTTAAATACTGCATCTGATTCAATTAGTGTAGTTGGTGGGGGTACTAATAATACTGCGTCAGCAATAGCCTCTAATGTTTCGGGTGGTCAAGCCAACAATTCAAGTGGTAGTCGTTCAACAGTAGGTGGTGGTTTCAACAATACGTCAAGTAATTTTTATTCCGTAGTTGCAGGTGGTTTTAGTAATACGGCAAGTGCTACTTATTCCATTATTTCGGGTGGAAGAAACCACGTTGTATCGGGTTCGGGAGGTGCAATTTTAGGAGGGTGTACAAACACGGCTTCGGGATTAATTTCAACTATTGCAGGCGGTAATAAAAACCTTTCCCAAGCAATTGGAGGATTCGTAGGTGGTGGTAATTGCAACTCGGTTTGCAACTCAACAAGCGGATGTTTGTCTTATGGTGCGGTGGTTGTCGGAGGTGTTGGTAACAATACAACGGGCGGTACTTGGGATTTAGCAACTTGTGTTTTTAGCGTTGCCCCTACGATTTGTAATGCTGGTCTTTATTCGGCAATTGGCGGTGGTTTTCAGAATAGAGCAAGTGGCTCTCGTTCAACGATTTCGGGAGGTAATTCAAACACGGCAAGTAATAGTTATTCAACGATTTCGGGAGGTGCTTTTAATACTTCAAGTGCTTACGCCTCAACAATTTCGGGAGGTCGTGTAAACACTGCAAGTGGCTCTCGTTCAACGATTTCGGGAGGTAATTCAAACACGGCAAGTGCTAGTTATTCAACGATTGGAGCAGGTCGAAATAACACGGCAAGTGGTGTTAATTCAGTAATTTCGGGAGGATGTGGAAACACGGCAAGTGCTATTTATTCAACTATTTCGGGAGGTTCGAGAAACATATCAAGTTGTGATTATTCAAATATATCGGGAGGTGCTAATAACACGGCAAGTTCTTACGCTTCTGCAATTCTAGGTGGTCTTGCAAATGACACATCAACATTTGCTTGTGCAATGATTGTAGGTTCTAACATAACTGCCGATAGGGTTTGTACAACTTTTGTAAATGATTTAACGATAGTTAGTGCAAGTGCTTGTAGCGGTTGCGGTGTTTGTGTTTCAACAAATGGTTTGCTTGTTCCATTTACTCCAATTGCTCCGAGTAGTGGAATTATTGTTTTAGGTGCAGGAACTTGCTCAACGCTTCGATGTGGTGTAAGTAATTCAGCAAGTGGAAATTATAGTGCATCGGTTGGCGGTAACTTTAATACTTCCCAAGCAATTGCAGGGTTTATTGGTGGTGGTACTTGTAATAATGTTTGCAACGCAACAAGCGGATGTTTAAGTTATGGAGCAGTCGTTGTCGGTGGTGTTGGGAACAATACAACGGGCGGTACTTGGGATTTAGCAACTTGTACATTCACGGTTGCTCCTACAATTTGTAACGCAGGTTCAATGTCATTTGTTGGTAGCGGTTGTGGAAATATATCGTTAGGTAATTGTTCCGTATCAGTTGGAGGAGATAGAAATGTTGTAACGGGTTGTTATGGTGTAAATGGTGGTGGTAGATTAGCTAATGTATCGGGGGCTTATGCAGTAAATAGTGGTGGATTTGGAAGCACCGTATCGGGAGGTAATTCGGTAATAGTTGGAGGTAATAATAATATTGCGAGTGGAGTTCTATCATCTATTGTTGGCGGTAGTTCAAATACGGCTTCGGGAGGTTATTCAACGATTGGTGGTGGCAATATAAATACTGCTTCAAGTTGCCGTTCATCAATATTTGCAGGCTTAAAGAATCTTAATAATTCAATTGATGGTTTCATTGGTGGCGGTAATTGTAACAATGTTTGTAATGCAACAAGCGGATGCTTGTCTTATGGTGCAGTAGTTGTCGGTGGTGTTGGAAACAACACAACGGGCGGTACTTGGGCAATAGCAAGTTGTTCATTCACGGTTGCTCCTACAATTTGTAACGCAGGTCAGTATTCGGCAGTCGGTGGTGGTTTTCAAAATAGTGCGACTAATTGTTATACAAGTGTAAGTGGTGGTAGAAATCAGACTTCTTCGGGTTATGCTTCATCAATAGGCGGTGGTCGTTTTAATAATGCTACGGCTTCTAATTCAAATATAAGTGGTGGATTTGGGAATACTGCTTCGGGCGGTTATGCAACTATTAGTGGTGGTAGATGTTCTACTGCTTCGGGTACTTACGGAACGATTAGTGGTGGTAACGTAAACATTTCTTCGGGTTGCCTTTCAACAATTGGTGGCGGTTTATGTAATATTGCTTCGGGATATACAGCAACTATTAGTGGTGGTAATAAAAATCTTTCCCAAGCCATCGCAGGATTCGTAGGTAGCGGTACTTGCAACTCGGTTTGCAACTCAACAAGTGGATGTTTATCTTATGGTGCGGTTGTAGTAGGTGGTGTTGGAAATAACACAACGGGCGGTACTTGGGCATTAGCAAGTTGTAGTTTCACGGTTGCACCAACAATTTCTAACGCAGGTCTATACTCGGCAGTAGGTGGTGGTTTTCAAAATAGAGCGTTGTGTAATGGCTCAACAAGTAGTGGAGGTTATCTAAATACTTCTTCAAGTTTTTCTACAACAATTGGTGGTGGTCGTTCAAATAGTGCTTCAAATAGTTATGCAACGATAAGTGGAGGTCGTAATAATATTGCTTCTAATACCCAATCATCTATTGGTGGAGGTGGTTCTAATACGGCATCGGGTTATGCTTCAAGTATTGGGGGCGGTAATGAAAATATTTCTTCGGGATTAAGGTCGTCAATAATTGGTGGTCGTTGTAACACGACAAGTAACTTGTATTCAACAATCGGTGGCGGTAATAGTAACCTTTCACAAGCAATCGCAGGATTTGTTGGTGGTGGTACTTGCAACTCGGTTTGTAACGCAACAAGTGGATGTTTATCTTATGGTGCGGTTGTAGTCGGTGGTGTTGGGAATAATACAACGGGCGGTACTTTTGATTTAGCAAGTTGTAGTTTCACGGTTGCCCCTACAATTTGTAACGCAGGTCGTTATTCGGCAGTCGGTGGTGGTTTTCAAAATAGAGCATCTTTTGGTGGCTCAACGATTAGTGGAGGTTATCAAAATATTGCTTCGTGTTTTTCTACAACAATTGGTGGTGGTCGTGCAAATTTCACATCAAGTAGTTATGCAACGGTTGGCGGTGGTCGTCAAAATAGTGCTACGGGAAATTCATCAACTATAAGTGGCGGTTATGTAAATAATGCTACGGGAATAAGAGCATCAGTAGGTGGTGGAGATTATAACCTTTCGCAAGCAATTGCAGGGTTTATTGGTGGCGGTACTTGTAACAATGTTTGCAACACAACAAGCGGATGTTTAGCTTATGGTTCAGTAGTTGTTGGTGGTGTTGGGAATAACACAACGGGCGGTACTTGGGCATTAGCAAGTTGTAGTTTCACGGTTGCTCCAACAATTTGCAACGCAGGTCAGTATTCTTTTGTTGGAGGTGGATTTCAAAATAGAGCAACGGGTTGTCAATCATCGGTAGGTGGTGGTTGTCAAAATACTGCTTCGGGTAGTCAGTCATTAGTAAGTGGCGGTTATAATAATCTATCTTCGGGTTCACTTTCAGCAATTGGTGGCGGTAGAGGAAATACTACTTCTAATACTTATTCCAATATTGGAGGTGGTTTTAGCAATGGTTCTACGGGTGTTTCTTCATCTATTGGTGGAGGATTGCAGAATACTGCTTCAAATTATGGCGCAACAATTGGTGGCGGTCAAAGTAATATTGCTTCGGGTAGTAGGTCAACAATAGGTGGCGGTTATTTCAATACTTCATCATCTACTATTTCATTTGTGGGTGGTGGTAAATGTAATACATCATCTAATACTTACTCAACTATAAGTGGTGGTTATAAAAACCTTTCACAAGCAATTGCAGGATTTGTTGGTGGTGGTAACTGCAACTCGGTTTGTAATGCAACAAGCGGATGTTTATCTTATGGTGCGGTAGTAGTAGGTGGTGTTGGAAATAACACAACGGGCGGTACTTGGGATTTAACAACTTGCACATTCACGGTTGCTCCAACAATTTGCAACGCAGGTCTTTATTCGTTTGTTGGTGGTGGTTTACAAAATAGGGCAACTTGTAATTTCTCAACAATAAGTGGTGGACACTCAAATACAGCAAATGGAATTAGAAGTGTAGTTGGTGGTGGGAGAAGTAATACATCAAGCAATTCATATTCAACAATTAGTGGAGGTTATCTAAATACTTCTTCAAATTTTGCTACAACAATTAGTGGTGGTCGTTCAAATAGTGCTTCAAATAGTTATGCTACTATTGGCGGTGGTAGAAATAATACGGCTTCGGGTTCAACATCAATAATAGGTGGAGGTGCATCTAATAGTGCTACATCTTTTGCTTCAACAATTGGTGGAGGATTTGGTAATACTTCTTCGGGGCAAAGTTCAACCACATCGGGAGGTTATTGTAATACTTCTTCGTCAGAAAACTCGGTAATTAGTGGAGGTATTAAAAACCTTTCACAAGCATTTGCAGGATTTGTTGGTGGTGGTAACTGCAATTCAGTTCGCAACTTAACAAGTGGATGTTTGGCTTATGGTTCAGTAGTTGTCGGAGGTGTTGGAAACAATACAACGGGCGGTACTTGGGCATTAGCAAGTTGTTGTTTTACGGTTGCCCCTACGATTTGTAACGCAGGTCTTTATTCTTTTGTTGGAGGTGGTTTTCAAAATCAAGCAATTGGGTGTTACGGAACAATTGTCGGTGGTGATAGAAATAGGAGTTGTGGTAAACTTTCATTTATTGGTGGGGGAACATTACACACGGCTTCAAATAATTATACTACGATTGGCGGTGGATTTTGCAATACGGCTTCGGGAATTTACTCCTCAGCAAATGGTGGTAATCAAAATATTAGTTCGGGTTTTCAAGCAACAATAAGTGGTGGTGGAAATAGCATTGCATCGGGGATAGCTTCAACCATTAGTGGTGGGTATAAAAATACAGCTTCATCAGATAATTCAGCAATATTAGGAGGTACATTAAATAACACATCAACATTTGCTTGTGCAATGATTGTCGGTTCTAACATAACGGCTGATAGAGTATGTGCAACTTTTGTGAATAACCTTTCCGTAATGAATTTACCTTCTTCAAGTGCAGGATTACCAAGTAAATCACTTTATTATGATGCGACAACTTGTGCAGTATTATTCGTTCCTTAAATAAAATAGTAATTTTATAAAATAAAATAGTAACTTTATAAAACTTAAAATAGTAACTTTACAAAACAAAATAAAATAATTATGGAAAATTATAGCACAATTCATATTTTCGGATATGGAGAAACACAACTGATTGCTACTGATAACGACAAAAAAGTACAATCTTCATTATTGACTTCTTTACAGGCGGTAATTGATAATGTTTATTCTAACAAGCCTGCTGATAATAATGCAGGAACAGAATATCACGCAATAAATATTTTTAATGATATGTTTGCTGATTATATCCCTTCAACAAAAGGTCAAGATTCTTTCAGAGTTGAATACAAGGATTTGGATGTAGCATTAATTGATGCTTTAATTATTGAAATCAATTCTATTGAAGTTCCTGCATAAAATTAATTTTATTATTAAATAAATTAATTACATTTGCAATTCTTAAATAGAGGATTTAATTATTAATTATTAACGAGCGAATATATTATGAATATTGTATTTAACATCGAAGGCGGTTTAGGTAAATCTATTATGGCTACCGCAGTATGCGAAGCAATTAAGAAAAATTATCCGAAAGATAACTTAATTGTTCTAAGTTCATATCCCGAAGTTTTCATTTGTAATCCAAATGTGGACAAATGTTTTAATCACAACAACCTCAATTATTTCTACAAAGATTTTATTGATGGTAAGGATGTTAAAATGATGTTGCACAATCCTTACAATGAAACTACTTTCATTAATCAATCGGAACATTTAATTGAAACGTGGTGTTCAATGTTTGATATTCCATTCGATAATGAACAACCTAAAATCTATTTAACTGAAAGGGAAATTAAATTTTATTCCAATTCATTTAATTCAGATAAACCAATTTTCGTTTTGCAAACAAATGGTGGTGGTATAAATCAAGAAATGAAATATTCTTGGGCAAGAGATATGCCTTATGAATTGGCTCAAAATATCGTGAATGAATTTAGTGAGGAATATAATATTTTTCATATTCGCAGAGAAAACCAACTTTCTTTAAATAATACCATTCCTGTTACCGCAGATTTCAGAGCGTTGGCAGTATTGATTAAAATGTCTTCAAAGCGATTATTTATTGATAGTTTTGGTCAACACACGGCAAAAGGATTGGGATTAAATTCAGTTGTTACTTGGGTAGCAAATAAGCCATCACAATTCGGCTATGACAATAATATTAATATTGAGCCAAATGCCGAAACAGTATCACCCGAATTAAAAGGTTCAGTATTTAGTAAATATCAGATTGATGGAAATTTAATTGAGTTTCCTTACAATTCAGAATCAGAAATATTTGATTTTGAAGAAATAGTTAATGCAATTCGTGAAGTAGAATAATTATGGTAGAAAAGATTTATTTTCAAAGTAGTATGCCCCGAAGTGGTAGTACAATTTTTCAAAATTTGATGGGTCAAAACCCCGAATTTTACGTTACACCAACATCGGGAATGTTAGAGTTAGTTTTTGGAGCAAGAGCAAACTATACAAATTCACCCGAATTTAATGCACAGGATTCTGAATTAATGAAAAAAGGTTTCACTTCATTTTGTAAAAACGGAATGGAAGGATATTTCAATGCAATTACAGATAAGAAATATATTTTAGATAAATCAAGAGGTTGGGGAGTATATAGACCTTTCTTGGAGTCTTTTTATCCAAATCCAAAGGTAATTTGTCTTGTCCGTGATTTGCGTTCCGTATTATGTAGTTACGAAAAGATTTATCGTAAAAATCAGCATAAATCAGACCCAATCCGTGATGATTCAACTTCAAGTGGAACAACGGTTCATAAAAGAGTAGATGAATGGATGAATCCTAACAATACAATCGGTAGAGCCGTTGAAAGAATATTTGAAATGATACGACAAGGGTATGACGATAAAATTCTTTATGTTCGATACGAAGATTTATGCTTGAATCCCGAACACGAAATGAAAAGGATTTATAATTATTTAGAATTACCTTATTTTGAACACGATTTTGATAATATTCAGCAAATTACAATTGAGGATGATTCAGTTTATGGTTTGTCCAACGATTTGCATAAAATAAGACCTACTTTGGAATTAAATCCAAGTGATTTTAAGCAGATTTTAGGAGTAGATATTTCTAATTGGGCATACGATACTTACAAATGGTATTTTGATAAATTTAATTACAAAAAAAATTCATAACTTTATGCTTTAATATTAAAATAAATCATTATGATTTTAGATACAAAAGCAAAAATAAAGATAGGTTTAGGGGTGTTTGTAATTGGCTTAACGGCTCTTACTTTAAATTTCATTTTGAAAAATGTACGAAAACTTGTGCATCTTAAATTTGAGTTCAAAGGAACGGATGTTAACGCAATCAATCTAAAAGAACTTTCACTCACTATGAAATGGTTAGTTATTAACCCAAGTGATTTGAATTTCATAATTAAGAATCAAGTTTACGATGTGTTTTTGAATAATACATTTGTCCGTAAAGTAGGCTCGTCAGCCGAAACGGAGGTGTATGGTAACGGAACATCAATTATCCCAACAAATATATATATTACAACAAAAGAAGTCCTTAAATTAGGTGTGGATAATGTCGCAGGATTTTTAACGGATGAAGGTCGTAAAAAAACAAAATTAAAAGTTGTTGGAACATTTGATGTAAAAACACCTTTGTTCACTTTAAAAAAATTACCTTTTGAATTTCAAGATAGCATTTATAATATAATGAATTATTAAACAAAATAATTTGTTTTTATTTTCAAGAGTATTATATTTGCTTTTTAATGAATAAAACGAGCGAGTATGGTTAATGAAGAAGTTGTTGAAGGTGTAATGCGTTCTGCGTTACTATCTGTAAGTAAGAAGGATAAAATCTCCCTAAAAGATATAAGAATTAAAATGCAATTAAATGAAGAGAAAAATTCAGTTAATTGTTCTATTTTAAATGGTAAAGAATATGTGAGCGATTTAAGTTGGGCAAGAATACTCGGTATGAAAGTTGTTTTTTCCTCAATAATTATCGAATCAATTAAAAAATCATTAATTCGCTTATCAAGTGAAAACGAAATAAATCCTATTGAAATTAATGCAAGAATTTATGCAATTGATGAAAGTGGAAAACCTAATATTTACATTTATAATAGCAAAAAACCAATTAAAAAGATAGAACTTTCTGAAATTTTGTAAATGCAATTAAATAATTAATTGTATTAAATGCTTTTTATTTGCTGATAATTCCTGTTTTTTTATATTTTTGTGATATAAAAACAATTTTGCTATGGAGTATAATCAATTTTTCCCTTTATTAATAACCTTTGCAACAACCCTTCTTGGGTCATATATAACCATTAAAATTACGATTGCAGAAATCAAAAAAGATTTAGCTTTTCTTAAAGACAAATTAGAATCTGAACTTGTCGCAAAAGTCCAAGCCGAAACGCAGACGAAAGATGATATGAAGGAAGTGAAAGACGATTTAAAGTTGATTTCAAAATCAATTAATGAAATGCAAGTGAACTTTGCTCGAATGGAAGCAAGAAGCGAAGGTAAAGATGAAGTCATTAGCGAGTTGAAAAATGCCGTTACAACTATACTAAAAGATAGAAAATGAATTTTCACCAAATTAAAAACGGGAGTAAAAACGATTATGTAGGAGATTGGCAAAGTTTCCTTCGTGGCGAGAATTTATATTTTGGTGCTATTGATGATGATTTCGGAAATGCAACTGAAAAAGCAACGAAAGTTTTCCAAAAAAAATACGGATTAAAAGATGATGGTGTTGTTGGTGATTCAACATACAAAAAAGCAATTTCTTTAGGCTATCATTCTTCTCAAATTATCGTACCCCCTACAAATAAAATTAATTTCCCTCCAAAACCTAATTTCTTACCAATTACAGGAAATGCAACAAGGGAAAAATTATTTGGTGAAATAGATTTTATTCCTGCACCTACTAAAGATAATCCCGAAGGAATTAAAATAACAAATGGATTTGAATCTAAACATATAGTAAAAGTTAATTTACCTGCTTTATCAAAAGCAACAGGTGGTAAATTTGGTGCTATGCGTTGGCATAAAGACTGCGAATATCAACTTGTTAAATTCTTTGAACGATTAGAAAAGGAAAATCTACATACTAAAATACTTTCTTATGCAGGTGCTTTTTATCCACGATTTATTCGTGGTAGTAGAACACAATTAAGTAACCACAGTTGGGGAACGGCATTTGATATAAATGTTCCGCAAAATGGATTAAATAAAACACCTGCTTTGATAGGAGAAAAAGGGAGTGTTCGTGAATTAGTTCCGATTGCAAATGAATGTGGCTTTTTTTGGGGTGGTTTTTTTACTCGACAAGATGGTATGCACTTCGAGATAGGAAAAATAATTAATGAAAATCTTTAATATGAATAAGACAACGAAAATAATTTTAGGAGTTGCAGTTCCATTAGCAATTTTTAGTGGATATTGGTTTATTACAAGAAACCGAGAGCCTTATTTAGATTTAGATGGAACAGATTGGATGAATAATATTGCGAATATAAAATTCGGAAGAAATAAAAAATCCGTTTCTATTGGAAATGATGGTGAAATGAACGCAGGTTCTACATATAGTGATAAATATAAATTAACATTCACGAGTAGTGGAAAAAATATGACCTTCTATGTTAAGGACAAAGAGGGAAATGTTTATGAAAAAAAAGTAATTGATTTCGGTGCTAAAATAATTTACTAATGAAAGAAGAAATTTTCAAGAATATAAACTTTAAAAAAATAGGCACGATTAGTTTAATTGTTTCGATTTCAATAATCACCTATTATACTTTAAGTACCTACAAAACTTATTTGGAAATAAAGAATATAAAAAATAAAAACAAGGTATGAGCAATTTAACAATAGAATATGTCTTACTTGCATTTTTGGGTATGATAATTCATATTTTTATTCATATTCTGAATAGAAAAAACAAAAGTATTCCCTTATCAATTGGGTATTACATTTCAGATTTTGATAATTGGATTAGAATGATTCTTTCCGTTTTATCAATTTTAGCATTATTGATTATGTCCGATAGTTTATCAGATATTCTTGGTGTGAAATTGAGTAATGGTGCATCTGCAAAAGATGTATTTGCATTTATTACAGGTTACTTAAATCACTCAATAATTAAGAATGTTTTAAGAATAGTAAAAAAGTGAATGATAAATTGAAATTTTGGGGAATATTAGGTGGTGTTAGTTTTTTAACTATCTCCTTGATATACCTATTTTCAAAACCGAAGAAAAAAAGTCCTTTTAAAAATAAACTAATCAGTTTAGCAAATGAGGAATTTAACGCTTGGAATAATAACGGTAGAATAAAAGAAGGAAGTCAAGATACCTTACCAAGATTACGAAAATATTGGGAAGAAGGTAGCGGAATTAAAAAAGATGATAATTACTATATAAACCAAGCGTGGTCGTCTGCATTTATATCTTATTTGATGCGAAAGGCAGGGGCAGGTGATGATTTTAAATACGCACAATCACATTCTCAATATATTTCACAAGCCGTTAAGAATAGAAAGGAAAATAATTCTAAAAAATTCAAGGCATACAAGCCTAATGAAGTTAAAGTAGAAGTTGGTGATTTAATTTGCTATCCAAGACAAAGTGGAGTGAGTTATGATTCACAGGCAGGCTATATGTCGCATTGTGATTTGGTTGTATCTATTAATGGAAATAATGCCGTTGGAGTTGGTGGAAATGTTAGTGATTCAGTTTCTAAAAATAATTACGCATTGAAAGATGGGAAAATAGATAAGTCAAAAGATAAAAAAAAATATGGTGGTATTTTCGTAGTTATTAAAAACAAGAAATAATGGCTATTAAAGTAAACATAGATGAATTACTTGCTGACTATAAAAAGGAAGGTGGGAAAACTAAATTCATAAATTCGTTAAAAAAGGTGCTTCAATTTGCATCGAAAGATAAATACCTTAACTCTATAAATCATTTAGCGTATTTACTTGCTACCGCAAAAGCAGAAAGCGATTATTCATTGGAAAGATGGGAAGCCGATTATGTTTGTGGTGATGCAGGTGTAAAATATAAAGATAAACCCTGTAAAAGTGCAATAAACTATTATTGCTCAACGCAAGGTGGTAAACAAGATTATTGTGCAGGAAAACCAAAAGACAAAAGGGGATTGCCTTATTTTGGGAGGGGTTTAATTCAAATCACTTGGAAAGAAAACTACGATAAATACGGAAAAAAAATAGGAGTTGATTTAGTTAATAATCCCGAAAAGATATTTGTTCCCGAAAATAGTTATAATGTCGCAGTAGCGTATTTAACAGAAAAAAGAGGTAATTCCAAAAAAAGCACTTTTGATTGGGTTGATGATGGTAATTTAACACAGGCAAGAAAAAGCGTAAACGGTGGAACGAAAAGTATTTACGAGGTTAATACGGCTTATGATTTTTGGAGAAATCTTCTAAAAAAGAATGATGCAAAGGTAGTAAGTGGTGATAGTGTTGGGAGTAGTGATAAAAAGAAAATGTGGTTAGGAATTGGTGTGTCTGTTATTACAATTGGAGTAACGGCAACACTTGTGTATCTTTATTTGAAAAAGACCAATAAATTGCCTAATTTTATGAAAAATATTAAATTAAAATAATATAGTTATGGATTCTAAAATGAAAATAATCAATGTACAAGTAATTTTTATCGGCTTGATTTCAGCATTGGCAGTATATCACTTTTTTTTAAATCGTGATAGTAAATCTTTACAAAACAATACAACACCTTTAGCATCAGTAGATGAAAAATCTGACTTTTGCGGATGTGGAGCATAATTTATGGCTATGGATGTATTTGAAGAATTTTTCGGCTCTCAAAAAGAAAGATTAGATAATGAATACCTGTACCCAAAAGCAGGTTTAAATGCTAATCCTTATATAAAAAAAGCAATTGAAGAATTTCATAAGTTACCAAATGAAGCAAAAGAAAATAAGCCTTTGCTTTATTGGTTACTTGGTTCGGGAACACCACCATACAAAATGTCAAAAAAAGATAGCGAATATCAAGGGAAACCTTTTCGTGGACAGAATTGTGGGAATTGCAGATTTACCTTTATGCGTTGGACAAATAAGGAATTAATATGTTCTCAAATTGCAGGAAACATAGAACTTGACCATTGGTGTAAATTATGGATGAATAGCGATGATGTTGTGTCGCCACTAAAAAAGGATTGACTATGTATAAAATAAGTGCTTACACGAAAGATAGAGCCAAAAAAATAGGTGTCAATGTAAGACCGAGCAAAACGGCAGGTAAGAAAATTGATGTTTATAAAAATGGAACTAAATTAGCGAGTATTGGTGCTATTGGTTACAAAGATTATCCAACTTATATGGAATTGGAGAAGAAAGGAAAAGTTGCTAAAGGTACGGCAAATGAAAGAAGGAAAATGTATAAGTTGCGACATTCAAAAGACAGAAAAAGATTGTATTCAAATGGGTGGTATGCTGACCAACTTCTTTGGTGATTAAAATATTGTTAAATGAAAAATGTAAAAGGAAAAGTTCTTGATAAACAAAACAAGCCTGTTTATGGTGCAAAAGTTTTTTTATCCGATATTAGTGGGAAAATAACACCTTCAAAAATTGGTTCTATAACAGATTTTGATGGTAATTTTGAATTAAAAATACCCGAAAAAAATGATGGAACGCATTTAACTGCAACCTCATTAGATGGTGGAAGGAATACTCAACGATATGACTCAAATAATGAAAAGTATGAATTTGATTTAGATTTTCCACAAACACAAAATTTACAGGAAGTAACTGTTACGGCTAATAGACCAATAGATAATAAAATTGAAGAGAAACCTATTATTCGGGTAGATGTGTCTAAACATAAAAAAAGAATTAAAATAGCCTTAATTATTTTAGGTTCTATTATTGTTTTAGGAACGGCAATTTATATAGTTAAAAAAAATAAATAATCAATAATCAATAATTAAAAAGTAGAAATTATGGCAAATGAGTATTTTACACTAATGAACAAAGCACGAAAAGAAGGTGCGAAATCTTTTACCTACAATGGAAAAACTTATGTAGCGACAAAGACAAAAACAGGAATGACTGTCTATAAGGCAGGAAAATAATATGGAAGATTTACCTTACAAAATAGGTACGATAAAACTCACTTGGATTAGTCCAAGTGATTTTACTATTTTGGAATCAAAAATGTTTGATTCAGTAGATGAAGCATTAAAAAATATTCCCAAAGGTATTAATAAGGAAGATTTTATGATTTTCAAATTGATTAAGACCGATGGAACGGCTTATGAATGGAAATTATTACCTTATGGAAACCATAGTGAATTTATTAGGAGTATGGAGTTCCGAAATAATAAGTTTATTTTTTATGGTAGTATAGCATTAAGCATAATTGGTGCAATTTTCGTATTGAAACTAATGATTTCAAAATAAAATAAAATAAAATGGCTTTAAGTAGAACAACAAAAATAGTTTTGATTGTAAGCGGTATAATTATTATCGCAGGAGTTGGTACATATATTTATATGAATAGACCGAAACCTAAAAAAGAAGAAGACACAGGTGAAGTTCTCGCTGATGTGTTTGATAATTTGAATTTTGAATTTGGAAAAGCGGAAATTAAAAATGATAGTTTACCATACTTGGATAAATTGGCTGATACATTGTTAAAAGCAAAAAATTGGACAATAGAAATTCAAGGTCATACAGACGATAAAGGTTCTGATGATTATAATTTGAAATTATCTCAAAATCGTGCAGATGCCGTGAAAAAATATTTGATTTCAAAAGGAATTGTTGCTGATACAATTACTTCAAAAGGATTTGGTGAGGGTGTACCGCTTGTTGCAAATGATACTGATGCTAACAGAGAAAAGAATAGACGAGTAGAATTTAAAATAACTAAACCGAACAATCAAGTAATAACAACTATTGTTTAAAATAAATTATTTTTTAGTATAAAATATAGGTATGGATATAATTGAATTTGAAAAGTACGCAAAAAAGAAAATTAGCGTAAATATTTTAATTTGGGTATCGTTAATATTTTCTTTTTTTCTTATGAATCAATGTAATGGTAAAAATGATTTGAAAGAACAAATTTCTACGATGCGAAAAGAATTAAAAAATGATTATCAAAAAAAGATTTCTGAAAGAGAATCAATTATTAAGTCATTACAAAAGGATAACAAATTGAAGAAAATTCAAATTGAAAAAATGAATAATAAAATAGATTCTTTGGACAAGGTTAAAAGTAAAATTCAAATTAAGTATGTCGATAGAGTAAGAGGTATTAAAATAATGAGTTCAGAAGAAATTAAAAATTATTGGGATGGGGAATTTAATTAACACAATTCTATTTGTTTTTGCATTACAATTTTGCTATGCTCAAAAAATTAAAACAAAATACCCATCTATTATTGTTTTAAGTAAAGATACTTTGGTTTGTTTTACAATCGAACAATCCAAGCAGATAGCCGTATGGAACGAGCAGAGGAAAGAATGTTTAGAGTTAAGGAAAAATGATAATCAAAAAATTGGGGAATTGCAAAATGTAATAAATCAACAAACGGGTTTAATTACTAATTTGGAAAATGAAACAGGTCTGCTTAACGCAAATATAAAAGATAAGGATGCGCTTATTCAAATCTGTGAAGATGAAAAGAAATCTTTGAAAAAAGAAGTCCGAAAACAGAAAGTTGGAAAATGGATTGCTATTGTAGGTGGAGTGGTTTTATCTACTTTATTCTTGACAATATAAATCTTCCTAATGCTCGTTAAAAGGGATGATTATACCCCCAATTTTAGGTTGGGGGTTTTTTGTTTTAAATAGGCATATCTTCAATCTGATTATGACAATATTCAATCATTTTAATTAATTCTTTTTGCTTGTCTTTTACATAAGCCAATTGTATTTTAAATTGTTCTATTTGCTCTGTTGGGTAGTTCTTATATATACAGGCAGATAAAGTGTTTATTTTATCAGTAAGATTTCTCCTTTCGGTATTAAGCCCTCTTAATATCATTTGTATTAATTCATAATCAATATCAGATAAAATGAATTTATCTATTTCAAATGCTATCTTCATAAGAATTATTTTTTGTTATTAAATCACCTAAATTGACTTTCAATTCGTGGCTAATTGCAATCAACAAATTGAGTGTTGTATTATTTTGTTTACCCCTTTCTAATTTGCATATCCAAAAGTGTGTTACACCTATTTTTTCAGCGAGTTCTTTTTGTGTAATCTTTGAATTTAATCTATGTTTTTTAATGTTTTCGCCAATAGTTACTAAATCATTTTTCATAATGTTCTTTGACTTTTTTAATTAAATCACTTTTTAACTTTTTCAATTTATTAGAATCAAATAAAGTAATAAACCTTTTAATCATCAATTTTCGATAAATAATATCAATCATTGTTTCAGTATCTTTTTCACCATATTCAATTTTACTCAACAATTCTTTTACATCAATTGTTTGGTATTTTTTGCCCTGTGCAAGTAAATCCAAATTCTTGTCTTTAACCGTGTTTATGAATGTGGCTTTTGCGTTTTCTTTAATTGTCAATTTATCTTCATCTGTAAAAGAATCAAAATAATTTAATTTATCAAGGAAATTATAATGTATATTTCCAAAATCATTCAATACATATTTTTTTTCTTCCTTGAATAAATTAATTGCTGAACAAATATTTTCAATTTTATCCAAATCTAATGCTTTATAGTCTATGGTTTCGCCCACTTCCTGTACAGGTGGTAGGTAAATTTTCACCTCCGAAACCATTTTGGGAATAATTTCTTCCCTGTATTTTTTGAGCCATCCATAAAAGGTAACAACATTAAGACCGAAATACTCTCCTAAATTGCCCCTAACACCCATATTAAAGCACAAAACTATGTCTTGTAGGGTAAGTGTTGGGAAATCCTTTAAAATATCGTCTGTGATGCTTCTTTTTAGATAATTCATATCTTCAATGTCCATATTGACACCTTTGTCTGCTATCGTCTTATTTATTGACTGATGAATTGAATTTACAACAATATTCATATCGCCAACATTTTTAATCATTACAGATGAATTTGCTTGATAAACATTTCTGCTTAAATTACTTACTTCTTTCGGTAAATTAACTGATGTGGATTTAATTAAATTGCTCATTTTTATTTTCTTTATAAATTTCGTTCCAATCAATATCTTCATTAGAAGCGTGGGATTGTTGAATGATTTCTAATTTCGATTTTTTAGTGGTGTTTATTTTATTCCTATCGTAATAATTAATCATCCAATTAGCAACTGCACTCTTCCAACTTTTCATTGGTGTTTTACCAACTTTCCAACCTTTCGATTCAAAAAAGTTAATAAACTTCTCTGATTCCATTTTAGCAAACTCAAATTCTTTCTCAACCATATATTCAAAAACTTCTTCTTTAATCGGTTTTATGAATCGTGTAGTTTTAATAATTGGTATTTCTGTTTGCATTTGTGTTTGAGTATGCGGTATTTGTTGTTCGTTTTCTACCACTTCTCTTTTTCTTCTTTTACCTACCTGTGAATCGGCAGGAAGTAAAGAATTGATTATATCACTACCCTTAAATTTACTTTCGTCAGACAGATTTTCTTGAATTAACATAATAATCTGTTTGTGCATATTGTTTAATGAATTTAAAGGTAATTTCTTTTGATATTTCAGAAAGTTTTTGAACCATAACTTAGTACCATCTTTACTTTTTATGTACGACTTTTTTAATTCAATTCCTGCATCCATCAATTCTTGCTCATTAAATCCTGTGTGAAATAACATAAACTTTTTGTTAACTTCAAAAAATCCTGCATTATCACAATTTTCAACGAAATAAAAGAAAAGTAATTTAGCGTGTGGAGAAAGATTGCTAAACCACAAATCTTTCCACTTTTCAGTATTTGACATTCTATAACTCATATCATTGAAATTTTAATTCCATAAATTGCTTCAACCAATCGTTTTTTAAGAGCAAAAACACCTGTCTTAATAAACTTGTTTGTTTTTTTATCTTTCCCTTTAATGTCAATATATTCTATTGTGCCATCTTTATTCTCCACTTCAAAATCTAAAAAATAATTTGCTATGTGAATATTATTTACAACAATATTATACGGAACTTGCATCTTGAAATTTTTAATCAATCCTGCTTGTTTTTTGATTTTCAATGAGCCGTAAAATTCACTTTCTTTTCGTGAATCAAATTTATGCCCATCTATTTCTACTTTGACATTGCCAAATTTAGACGATTTAGATTTATTGATTATTTTCCCATCTTTTAGTGAAAACTTTTTTTTGAAATCCTCTACATTCATTAAAATAATGTGCTTGGGTTATCATCTTCATCATCTTCATCATTATCGGGGAAATTAAAACTAATATCATCTACAACATCGCTATTATCATTTTCGTCTAATGAATCAGTTGTTATATTAGGTAATTCCCATTCAAAATCATCTTGCTTAATAGGTTCGACTTCTTGCTTAAAAGTTTCCACAGGTGGCATAATAGGGGCTTTTTCTTGAACAGGTACTTCTTGCTTAACAGAAATTTCTTCTTCTTGTTTTGATAATTTGAAATTTTGTAATTTTTCCGCAATAGATTGTTCTTCTTCTTCATCTTGAACAATAATTGTTTTCGGTGTTTCGGATTCAACCTCTTCAATAAAATCAAATGCAGTATCAATCATTTTTCCAACTACATTTCCCTCAACAAATTTTGGTTCAACAATTTCATTTGGGTTAGTAGGTATATCAACCAAAACTCTTGCACCTCCTTCAAATTTAGAATCGTATTCTACGGCTTTTGACATATCAACATTATTTGATGTAGGAATTATTTTAGATAATGCCTTAACACTTGCTTTTATTTCCATCCAATTATGAATATCTGTTCCGTTATTGTAGGGAGAGTATGCACTATCTATTGTTTGTGAAAAACCACGAATAGCATCTAATTCTGCTTTTTCAACAACAACAAAAACAGGTTCATCATCTATCAAACAAGTTGAATAAGTTGCAGTAAGTTTACCCCGATTAGTTCTTGCAGGTATATGAATTAAAAATGGTTTCAAACCATAACCATATTCAAATTTATCATTCTCATAAACGGCTCTTGGTTGAATTGTCTTAACTCTCGGATTACGATACATAATTTCGATTAATCCTTTGTAACCTATTTGGAATTTTGCTTGTCCTTTGTACGGAATAATAAATGAATGTTGTTGAGAAGTATTTGGTTTTAAACCAATCTCTGCACTCAATAAAACTGCACCGAATAATGATTTAGGGTCGCATTGAAGTAATTTAGGATTTTCTTTTACTGCACGGATGCAAGTTTCAATAAAATCTTCGGCAGTAATTCCGTATCTTGGATTAAGGAATTTGCCAATACTTGTTTTGTAATTTACAATCGTAGATGAAAATCCACTAATTGTTTTTAAGTCAAATTTTTTCTGTTCCATTTTTTTATATTATCTGTTTCCGTGATTTTTACTTCTTAAAAATTCAGCACTTTTTAAAAAACTTTTTGAATTATTTTTTAGTCTGCTATTGTGTTTCATTTCCTTTAACTTTTGAACACACTCAATAATCATTTCTTTTTCAGTTAATTGATTTTTTCTATGTTCCAAAAATAAATTAAATAGTTCTCTATCTTTATTTGGCTTTTCAATCCTAAATTCGGGGGTAATTCCTAATTCATCTAAAATATCTTCGATAAAATCAATTTTTTCTAAATTGAAATAAGAACTTATTAAAGTATATCCCTTTCCTAAATCTAAAATCATTTGAACAGATAAATCTCTGTTATCAGAATATCCAAATCCTAAAATGCTCTTTCTTGTTAATACTCTTTTTAATACTCTCATTTTGTCAAATTTTATAAAGGGGGCAAATAATTACTACCGATAATCGCTTTGTTCAATCTTATTTTTTTTCGCAATTAATTTACCCCCGATAGTGAATAATTTATTTTATTAAAAAGTGAGCGTTTTCAATTATTTGATTCGCTAATTCTTCTGCTTTCCTCTTTGTGATAGTGGTGTACTTTCCGTTATTATCTTCAATGTAAA
>Ga0208597_1000181_pt1 | contig 23887 bp, 25 predicted proteins | sample LakMenEpi05May12_FD_150673 | JGI IMG/M metagenome (GOLD analysis project Ga0208597, IMG submission 150673) | Freshwater microbial communities from Lake Mendota, WI - 05MAY2012 deep hole epilimnion (SPAdes) | ecosystem: Environmental > Aquatic > Freshwater > Lake > Epilimnion/Euphotic zone ...
CGGGCGGGCGGGCGGCCTACACCCATCTGTCAGCGACAGCCCGCGTGACAGCTTTAGATCCGCCCGCGAAAAACACCCTAACCTTGGCACTTTTTCCACCTGGACAGCCTACGCGACAGCTTTCCAACCGGCATCGCCTTAGCCTTGGCATTTTAGGAACAAGCTGTTGACAGCCGGCTTAGCTTGAGAGGCTTGACTATAAAATCAGAGGCAGTCTCTCAGCTTACACAGTTCCAAGGGAACATCTCTCTCGAGACATCCTCTCCTCTTTAGGCGCAGCCTTTCTAGTGATTTCTAGCTCTGCAATACAGCAGCTAACTCTAGTGATATCAGCCCGATTAGTGCATCACTTTTTTTCACAACTTTTATACACACAAGTAAGTTTGTCTAAATTTACAAACAGGGAACTGTAATCTTTAAATGTTCAAGTCCTAAATAAGTGTGTGTGCGCCTGCCAATTTTAACTTTCAAGTGTAACAGTCAGCATACCGAACTTTTGTATTGGAAGTTGTAACATTGTTACCGCTAGGTAAATATAATTTTTGTACTAGACAATATGTTGTGTACTAACACGACAGTTAGTATGATATAATGTGAAGCAGTAACGCATTTTTAACGGATATTAACGAATATGAACAAATATTAACGAATATTAACTTATAATGACTAGTAGCGCTTTATTAAGAAATAGTAAAAACGGTATTTAGGGTTCAACAAATTTTGACAGATTTCAAGCATGGTATTTAACAAAATTAAAAATAACCAGGTATTTTCTATTTTCTACGTTTTTCCCGTTTATCACAGTAAGTTTTAAATGTCGTCTTTGTCATGTACGTCTACCTGCCAGAGTTAACGCTCGTATCAAATGTCGTCTTTGTTATTGTAACACAGGCGGGAAATACGGTTTGGTGTTACCGCCATATACAGATATAGACTACACGTACATATATACGTTAACCAAACACCTATAGAGTAAATATTTAGGTTCTTCTCATTGCTATTTCCGCTTTATGTCGGTTTTCATTTGCCTTAAGTAGTTAGAATGTGGGTAACATTATTTGACACCTATTTTTTCATTATTTTAAGCACATCGGCGAAATGTACACCATAAACTTTGCTCCAGCCGAAGATACGCAAGTACAGTCAACGTCAAAGATTTTAGAATGTATAAACTTTGGCCAGACTTTGTACCAATGCCCGAGCGATAGGCATATGTATGCAATGAAATTTATAAAATCACCAGTATCAGTGGGACGTCTACCGCAGACTGCAAAAGAGTTATTGAAATTTGTAAGGTATGGCAATCTTTAGTGTTGTAGCACTCTTGTATGAACTATAACCTATTTGTTATGTTTAGAACTCAAAAATTTAATATATTTTCGGGCGAACCAGGATTAATAGGTTAGTGGTGTTAACAAAATTATATTTGTTGTCAATATGTATATAAATATGTATAAAAATATTTATTATACTTTGGTTTAGCAATAAATCATTATTACGGAAATAATGGTCGGGATGAAAAACGTGTCGATTTAAAGTCGTTAATCTTCGACTTTGATTTGTTCAAAGCTCTAACAGAGATTTCATTTGTAACCCATTTGAAATCAAAAATAGACACGTTTGTGACTACGCTCCTTGAAGGAAAAAAATCAGGTGTGTAATTTAATTTTGTTATTTGCTTTGTGTTTCAAAAAATTAAGCCTTACTAATATATTTTTTTTCATTTAATCAGACCAAGTACAAAGTACATCACTGTTTGATGTCAAGACATTTCAAGTCGCTTCAATAAACACAACTGATCCCACTATTTCCATCAATATATATCTAGAGGTAATTTATAACAATTTAGTTTTTAGCGAGTGTATGTTTACTATGTATATTTTTAGCACTACAACCAGTCAGAATTAGGCTTTGGGCAATATTCTAAACAGATAAAACAAATCAGGTAACAGAATCAACACAAGTACTTATATACATCTATTTATACACTTTAGCTAATCAACTTTATTTTAGTGCTAACGATGTCGCTATGGTTGTCAAGTACGTGTTCAGTGAGGATGATATTCAAGCTGACCATTCAATAAAGAAACGGAAACTTAGTGATAGTAAACTCAAGTCACTTATAGATTATAGCCAAATAAAACTACCGGCTGCAATGTTTTTACATTATTTAGAAAATTACGGTTCCCAGTTTGTCAATGAATGCATCAGGTATATTAAAATTTATTTACAAATTATACTTTGAAAGGAATGTAACACAGTTTTCTTTAGTCTTGACGATACCAGTGTTCATCATCACGCTGCAGAACAAACTCAAGAATGAATCGTTGTCTTTCAGACATTGTCCCTCTTTCACAACTGGTGTTTGTTATAGGTACCGCTTTTTTGTTTTCTACCCAATTTACGTTTTAATGAGCTTTCTTTAGCTGAATCTGGGGCAGGAAAAACAAATTTTGTAAAATCTCTTATCAAAAAGGTTCATTCAGGTAGACTACTTTTTGCTTGTAACCACTACTGTGTTTGAATGTTTGGTGCCTTGTACTTTTTATTTTTAGGCATTTCAATTTTCGTCCACACTAAAGATCCAGAAGATTTCAATGACCTGCCTACCATTAAATATTTGGAACCTAGTTTTAAAATTAATGATAAAGAATTTGCAGATTTGCCACGAAATTCATTTGTCATTATGGATGACTTTTACTTTTCTACTGTAAACAATAAACAGGAAAAACTAAATTTTCTAGGAGTAGTTAATTACACTCTTAGACATAACGGAATTACGTTATTGCTTATTATTCATAATGTTTTTAATACAAATTTGTCTTCGGATATCTTTTTGGCTCCACACTTATTTATGGCCTATTCTAATTTGGGATATTCTTTACTCAGGTAATCTAATTGTATTTTGCTTACATGGTGGTAACAATACACTATTTCCTTTCTGCAGGAAATTATCAAGTCGATTAGGAGGACAACCTGTTCTTGATTTTTACCAAGAGCCTTCCAAACTTGACTACCATTTTTGTTATGTGAACAGTCATCGCAACTACGTTATCAACCAAGTAGAACAACTTTTCCAAGAGCAATCAGCCACTATGTTTGTTAACAATGAAGTTTTTACTATTCACCCGTTAAATCAACCTTGCTCTTTACACCATGCTGCAAATAGTCAGTTGCAAACCGGTTTAATGGAACCTAACGAATCATTGGAGGAGCAAGTATACAACTTTGTAACACAAACCTACCCCAAGAACAAATATTTACCTTTGGTGTTTAAAAGTTTGATTAAACACAATCTTATTGATGATGATTTATTTTTTGTTAACTATCCTACCATTCATATAGCTGATTTTTGTGCTTTTATTAATAACAGTTTTGGGAGCAATAGCAGTAGTAATAACAACAAAAATACTAAGACAAATAATTTGCTTCTAAAACTTTGTAAATATATTCGCACAAAACATATTAAATTTCCAGTAATTTGTATAAAAAACCCTTTGGCACGCCAAGCATTAATGTAGTGCCATTTTCAGAGCTATATTACTATGGCAAATTATTTGTCTACTAATTCTTCAACAATGACGGTTCCTCACACAAAAGAGTTCCTTATTCAATGCCAAGCTCAAAACAACACATTTCAATGCGCTCTGGATCAAACTTTTAGAGATTTGGAATGTCAACGTAAAGACTTAGCTTTACAATATGTTACATCTACAATTTCATCACCTCGATTAGGTAAATTGTTGCTTTTCCTATGAATATGTTTACAATAATTAACCACACCTGTTATCTCTTTAGAAAATTTGCAGCTTCAGTTTCTTTCCGAAAACGTTCTGGACATTGTGAGTGTCAAGAGAGATAGTAAATCTAAAAAAAATGTTTTGCTTGAATTTGACAAGCTTTATACTAAACATGTTAATGGTAAAAAAGGTTGTCTGTTTTCTAATATGCAAATCACACAGGCTGTCAACGAGGGTTATGTTACAGTCACTATAACTTTGCTACCACATCAAATTTTGTTAATGCCCGAATCTTATAGAGAATCAGTTGTAGATTTAAACGTTGACGAGCAAAATTTACAATTTTTAGATTATGAAAGTATTCAACCGCTCTTAAGAAATTCTTCATTTGTTACATTAACTAGTAATGATCCTGAACTAGAAGAATCTTTTCTTGAACAAAAAGAAAACTCATTTGTCACTAATTCTAATTTAATTTCTATATATTTTAACAAAAGAGTTTGTGGAATTGGTTGGAACCTTGATAAAATAGAAAACTTTACAAGTATAGGAAAATTTGACATAGACAGCTGTAAACAAAATCTTATGTTTACAATTGATGTCACAGGAGTAGGATCATTTCCTCGGATTGTTCAAACCAATGAATCTGATGCTGACGATGATGATGATGTTGAACCAGAATATGACTATTATGCGGATTTTGGTATTTTGAATTTAGAATCTAATGGATTCCAAACTACTACACTACCTATGAATTTTGACTCGGTAGATTACAATTGGTTTGCAGGGGGGCAAAGTGTTATCAATGAAGAGTATACAAATGCCCTAGAATCAAGAGTAGAGCAAATGTATCGAGATTCTTGGATTTGTCAATACTTTGATTACGAACCTAAATGTGAGGATGGAATAGTATTCTTTTATAACAAAATAAAAAAGCAAAAAGTGGATACATTTCGTTTCAATGTTAATGAATATATCCCAGCTAATTCTCGACCATATTTTTTACCAAAATCAGAATGGGCAATAAGTTCAAATGAAGATGGGGTTGTTTTTTGTCGAACCAAACTGTTAAGTAACGAAATTCATGGTTTTAAGGTTACTCCCTGTTATTCAACTAAGTCTTTGTTTTACACTGCTCCTTTTTTTCTTGTTTTTAGAACTTCCCCATCGGTAAAAAGTAATTATTTAATGTTCACTAATTTTCTAAAACCTAATTCAGAAACAACTATTTTGGCTATGCTTTTATATAATGAAACTGACGATGTTTTTGTTCCTCAATTTTTACCTGACATTATCTTGCCTTATTTAAAAAATCTGTCACTTAATAATGTGTTAGAATTTAAACTTTATGATGCTGATTTAAACCAAGTGCAAATTGCTGACAGCAGTCAACTCTTTGTGACTTTAGCCCTTATGCCTTAGATGTTTTACTTTCAGACCACAATCAGCTAAATAACAATGTCGTCATTTCCAGTGGTTGATGATGATGATGATAATGTTAATGCTCCGGGGGTTGCTACCAATGCTATCAATAGCGGATACTCTCCATCGTCTTCTGATTTTCAGCGCAGCTTGAGCGACCCAGCTTTCTTCAATGACCCATCTCTAAGTTCTTTATCCAGTCGAAATCCCTATTTCAATTTTATTGACAATGACACCACTTATTTTTGTATTACGGAAAAGTACTCTTATAATTTTGATTTTCCTGGTAATTCCATACAAACTGGGTATGTTGAAATAGACAACAACAAAATAGTGCTCATGTTTCCAGAACTTCAAGAAAGTCAAATGCATTTTCAAAAATTTGCGCACACCCAGTCTGTTCAATTGATTATTAATCGGCAGGTTATGTTTTCATATGACTGGTTGCCAATTTATTCAATAAAGGATTTTTATCGTGTTAAAGACATGCTAACAAAAGCGTTTCATGAATATAGCAATAAAACTCAAAGAAATCACTTTATAGCTCAAAAGGTGATGTATAACCAGATGAAACAATTTAGTTTACTCTCTACTATGTGTGATACCAACAAATTTTACTTATCATGTATTGAAGACGAATACTCGTCTACCATTTCTTTAGATCTAAAATCTTCACTTTTTCAATTGCCCAACGATAGAACCCAGGAACCTGTTAATGTGGAAATATATATTGGTCCGACATTAATGTTTTGTACTTCTAGGGATTTACAATATTTGGACAAACCTTTGCAACATTTTGTAACCCAATTTATTTTGCACAAACTTATAAAGCCTTAATAGCAATAATAATCTATTGCAGACATTACAATGAAAACTCCAAATTTCCATGCATTGAATGTGCTACTACCCCAACTGGCCCAGGAGATTGAAAAGTTTATTGGTAAGTGATAATATTTTGACAACTTACATAGTTGTCTTATTACATTTATGTTTTAGAAAGAAGACCAGATTGTGACATCTTCCATTCACCTACATCCCTGATGACCTCTTATGTGGAATTTATCAGAGATGAACTGGTTCCCGAAATTCAAAATCTAGCAGCCAAGTATGCTACCTGGTGGTCCTTTAAGCCAAACTCCCTGCTCAAGTCCTATCTAGAAAAACATGAGTATATATTTAACACTTATTTCTTACCGGAGGAACTGATCACTACTATTTTTGATATTATTGAAAATAAATATTTGACTTTAGACGGTAATAGTGATCTGATTATTCCTGATCCTGAGCTGCAAAAATGTTTTCCAGCTTGGATGATTTTAAAAAAGGATATTCGTATGCATTGTTTGGAACATATTGACGAGGCTCCTCCAGTTGTAAGTATCCCGTTGCAAAATGAAAATATTGCCAATGATTTTTATGTTACCTCACCAGTAGAAATTCTTTATATGGACAGAACATCCCAATTTTGGCTGCATCCTGTTTTAAATTCACTTTTAAATCAAAACAAGCAAGTGGCCTACTCTTGGAACGAATTGAAATATATGTTGTTAGATTTCTGTACGTTAAACACTGATCATTTTACTCGAGTAAATGAGTCTATAATCTATGTTAATTCTGATTCTGAGCTTTCTAATTTGTTTCAATTTAAATATTTTCATTTAGACCAAATTGAAAACCTTTTAAAAGAAACCTCTTGTTTTTTGGGCCGAACTAACACATTGCAAAAACTGTGGCGTCACAAAACATTTGATGTAATGTCAGAACAAGATGTAAATTACAGCTGTAACTTTGTTGATGACATTATTAATAATAATCACAATTTGTCTGGAAAATTTTACTTTTCATCAGTAAATCTATAAGGTATATTTTTTTCAGAAAGGCTACAATGGCAGTTGAATTTACAAAAGTTCAAGATTGGGGTTTTGTTCCACTAGAAAATGAGATTTGTTTTGATAACAAATGCTTCAACGTTATAAATCCCCGCCTAATAAGTATATTTCCTGACCGAATTAACCACATTCCTTTGGGATTTAGAATGTCTGTACCACCTGGGTACATTATTCAGATAAAACACCATATAAGTGGCAAACCTTGGAAAGTTATCAACGAATATATGACTGCTGATACTCTTTACACCCCAGTACAGCTTTCAATCATTACACCTTATGAACTTCAACTTCAACCGGGAGAAATTCTAACTCACATTCAACCTCAACGGATTACTGGCGTACTGGCAACGATTGAAGGTACTTAATTTCTTATGTAAAATGGTACAGTAAGAGTCTAATAAAGACGTGTGTTCAGATTCTGAAGATATATACTTTTCCGATCCTGATGAAACGGAAAACGAAGGAGATGAAAACGAGACAGAGGAAGAGGAAGAGGACGAGGAAGAGGGAGAGGAAGAGGGCGAGGACAAAGAGGAGAAAATGGACGATGACGAGCATAGACCAGAAAAGGACAATAAAGATCAGAACACAGAGCAAATATATTGCCAGGAAAAGATTGACAAAGAAAAGGAAAACATGGATGTAAACTATCAAACAAATATGTCGCCAACGTTAAAGAGAAAAGTAACATTTTCTGTTGATCAATCAGATGACACAGACTCTGACTTGGATGATTTAAATTTGCTCAATTGTCACTTTTAAAGTTTCAGATTTACAAATTATAGACCTACAAGTTACTACAATACAACATGAGTGTCAAATATGCCAAATTACAAGACTGGGCAATTTTACCATTTAAAACCTTGGATAGTTTTACGGATAATCCTTGTTTCACATTACAAAATCCACGAACAATTTTGCTTTATCCTGACACAGTAAACAATATCTTTTTGGGATTTTACATGAAAATGCCGTATGGTTTTATTTTTCAAGTTAAAAAACCATTTCAACACAAGTCTACCTGGCAAATATTAGGTGATTTTATGACGCCTTCTATTTTAGACAATTTACAAGTTTCAATACAAGTGATTACAACATGTGAAACATATTTGTACCCAGGAGACATTTTGACTCATCTACAGCTTTATCCCATTTGTTCTATTTCATCATTTCTAAAAGGTAAAGATATATTTCAACTTTGTCACTTTGGTCCTATTTAATTTTATGGATTTCAGCAGAGGAAAAGTGGTGTTGCTGCTGCTGCTGCTCTTCAAGCGAGTCTACTCAACCATTAGAAATCGAATCAAAGAAAGAATATAATGAATTCTATCATTATTAGGCTGTCAAAAAAGTGTGCAATAAATCTGTTAGTGACCTAGTGCTTCAAAGAGTAAGGAAGTGATTGAGTAAATAGTTGAGTGAACAAGTGAATATGTTAGCCAACAGTGATTTAGGCGAACGATACCAAAACCAAGCTTCTACAAGAATTTAAAGAACAGCATGCAACAGCAGCATCATCGTCCTTATGAACCTTCAACAGACGCGGTATTTAGGGTAAATATTATTTTTGCAGAACATAAACACAATGTCATCAAAACACTCATCTTGCGTGTGTATAAAAAATGTTAAAGCATTTTTAAATCAAAAAACTCAAAAACTGAGACTTAATCCAGGTTTACCCACCAATTTTGACAAATCTTTTATAGGTTAGTGCATTATATACCTATTTAAAATCTATTAAATAACATTTAAATCATTTTTGGATCATTTTAGAATATTTTTATTTGCTGTAGATATCCTCTTGCAACAGATCTGGTTAAACTATAGGCTACCAGGCGTGAGTCCATTTCCCTACAAAGACTACTATGCATTAATTGAAACTGTCAACAGAACACCAAGGCTATGGAATACAAATCATGCTATGTTAGAAACGTTAAAATACATATCTTGGACATTAAATGTTGATATAAGTATTATAGGCTTTAGACAAGCTGGAATGACACATTATTGTCCTCATGCAGCAGATTATTATTTTCTTTGCTACATTTTCCAAAACACCGTTCTAAAACTTATGAAAAAACCTACCTGTTGGAAACCCCTTATAATATTAGAATACAAAAAAAATTATTATGTTCCCCAAAAATTTATACCTTTTAATAGTCAGCCTTGTCTGATTGATTTACCACCTCTGTCAACCGAATCAACTACCATAGACAATATTACTTTTTATCATGCAGACATTTTAAAATTGCTACAAAATAAACCAGTTGATTTTTCTATTTCTCTGATTATCTATTCAACCTACAAATATGTTAGAACAACATACACGAAAGAAATTCAAAACCATGTCATTAGAAAATATGACAATTTGGCTAGTAACAAAGTATTACATTTGTTCTTAGCCCCCCATGTTAATACTACACCTACCAGCAAGGCATTTTCCGACTGTAACTTTAGCTTGTTTCATTTGAAAGATATCAAAGCTCCAGAGCTATTCCACCCCAATGACATTTTTACCTACAAACATTTGACAGAAGGCAAATCAGTACATCAATCAAATGACTCTAAAAGTGTACCTTTATTGAATCAAGATTTTTGTATTTGTGACCACCCTGATATGGAAGAATTGTGGAATATTCCTAAATATGTTGATTTAGCCAACACTCATTTTCAAACCAGATTTCTTTACGAAAATTTAAAAGCAGTGGGTCTATTAGATAACCAACTAGAAAGAGTTTTAAAAGTTTGCAGCGAGATTTCTTTTCTTAGTTACGATACAGAAGCTCTTAACCGACAACTTTTAAATCCACAAGACGGTACCTTTTACGATGAATTTGAATTTACAAATCATTTTAGTAACACAACGCAGAAAAAGATTTTACATGGAGAACAGCAATTGTACATTATTGGATTGTGTGACATTTTACCAAAAAAGGGGATTGTAGATATTTTAGAAAAATATTTACCTCAATCTATATTTATTAAAATTATTCGTTATGTACTTAGTAATGTAGATGATTTAAGGAGCCATATTAGCTGGAGCTATTGTCAAAAATGGCTTAACACTTTATCTTTGGAAAATTGCGCTCAAGATTTACTTGTGCTTTTTGAAAACAATCCAGTCACAGAACAACATGTAAAAACTTTTCACTTAGGAAACAACCATTTAAAACCTAAAAATGAACCCTCCCATAAAAATACTATTCAAATGATTTATCGATTTCTTACATATATTTATCAACGAAATGTACTAGCTACTATTGTTAAATATATTATGTTAAAACCTCTACTGACAAAATTTGAAACCTCTAACTTGGTAGAGGAAAAACGTGGCATATTCTATTTAATCTATAAACGTCTGCAAGAAATAGTTTTTGAATCGGTGCTTACGGCTTTTAATGGTCAAAACTATGATAATATATTACTGTGCAACAGTTTAATTATAATAATGACAAAATTAAATGAAAAAATCAAAATATTTAAAAAGGGAGCTGCATTATCTACCATTAATATTGTGGTAAAGCATAATTTGCACCGGTTTAGAAATATTTTAAATACAGACATGAGCAAGCCTCAAAAATCCAAAATAGATAATCGCTGGTTGATGAAACTCTATATAAAAGATGTGCGCAATTTAGTAGCAGCTAACATGTCATTAGATAAAATTGGCAAATTGTTCAATTTAAAGGTATCTAAATTATGTTTTCCCTATGAACAAGCTACTACAATAAAAAAATTAGCTCAATTTACATCTTTACGTCCTTATGATGACAAATTTTGGAACGATAATTTCTCTAACAAAATTGTAGACTTGGAAACTCGATTAGCTGCTCAAGAGCTGTTTCAATCAAAAAATTTTAAAAACCTGTATGAATATGGCGAATATTATTTAAAACAAGATTGTCTTCTATTACATTCAGTAGTATTAACTCTTTTTAGAACATATTTAAAAGAATCAATCAATATATTCCTTAGACGAAACTATTCTCAGTCTAGTTTATCGTATCAGGAATTTTTCATTGTAGAACCCTCAAAACAAATAGAAAAAAATTTAGCTCCAAAAATAGTGAAAAACCCTTTTTTTAATTATTTTATAAAACAATCGGTTACTGGAGGTTTATGTACAAGTTTTGTGCATGGAGTTATTGACAGTCAAACAGTTATCAATGAGCATTTAAATAAAGTTCACTCTACTCTTGATGCCCAATGCTGGCCTAATTTTGCTAATTTATCTGCTTCCTTTACCAGTAATCAAAATTTGTTTTGTGAAACTCCAGCTGGAATCTCAACTATTGACATTCGGTCCTTATACCCCAGTGCAGCGGTTAAGAAATTGCCTGTTGGAACTCCACTATGCTATTCCCGGTACACCACTGAAGACTACTTAAAAGTAAAAGATAAAAAAAGAGTTATTTCACTTAATCAATATTGTCACAATGCACGCAAAGTTGGTAATCATAACACGGATAAAATGCACTTGATAAACACACCTCCTCGTTTTCACACTGAATTTTTTGCTCTGAATCATTACCTTAAAACACTACCTACTTACATAACTGTGTTACGATTTCAATCAGCTTTTACCGCAATGGGGCAACTATATTTTACTCAATATCCTTTAGATGGATTTCTGTCTTATTTTGATCCCACCGACCAAAAAGTTTACATTAAACTTATTCAATACCAGTCAGTCTATTATCATGGACATCGATTAACTTGTCCAGTTTCTAATTCTTTAACTGATTTGGAAAAAGTGAAATCAACAGCTGAAATTAAAGATAAGGTTGTTAAGTTATATCTTCATTTTGTCAATCATTTTCAACTGACACATGTAGATATTGAGTATGTGGAAATTTTTGATTGTGATTTTCATCAACATCGAATTCCTAAACAAAAAGACTTTTGCCCGACATATCAAAAATCCTATAATTATAATGATTTTCTTCATGATATTTATCAGAAAAAACTTACGGGTTTTTTGTTAGTAAAAAATCTTCAAATAAAAAAAGAAGCTCAAAATCCTATTTTTGGTTTTATTATTCAGAAAATAGAGTATGGAACTGAACTGTTGTCTGACTATACCCGAGATAAGATTCCCGAATTTAAATCAGCACCTAGGGTGGTCAGTATTAACGAAAGTAAAGCTTACATGGTAATTAGTACTGAATATTTGAATTGGTTGTATGTTAATTTTGGCTTTGAAACCCCTCCTGATATTTACCATGCATTATTTTTTCAACTAGACACCTATCTTAAGCCTTATATTGAAAATAAATTAAAGGCACGAAAGGACTTGAAAGAACTTATTAAAGAGGAAAAAAACGCAGATATTCGCCAGATTTACGAAATTCAATCAGAACTCATAAAATTAATGTTAAATTCCTGCTATGGATTTACTCTATGCAATGTAGATTCAACTAAATTTAAAACTTTAGAAAACCGACGGGCTATACCTACAACATCAAAGGGTAAAACAAGAATAAAAACGGGGATTCAATTTAGTGAAAAGGTGTTTTTAGTAGAATTAAACAAAACTAAAAAAAATTCATTTCAAACACTTTTAGGCCAAGTGGGATCATATATACTTTTTCATAGTAAAATTATTCTCATAAAAAGACTCAATTTTTTGCTAAGATATCTAAATCCTACTAAAGCTCAACTGTTATACATGGACACTGACAGTGCTCATTTCCTTTTAAAACATCCAAAGTTTATTGACAATGTAGATGATGAATTTAAAAAAATATTTCAACAACTTTTTAACAAACATTTTGATTCTGGTATTAAACTTAGTGGAATATGGGTCCAAGAAGGTTTTTTCGAAAAGGCTTGTTATATAGGAGAAAAAAGCTATGTGTTATCTAATGACAGTAATTCTTACTATTTAGCGCACATGAAAGGTTTAAATCAATATTTTCAGCATCAATTTGTTCAAAATAATATAGACCCACAAAAAACCCCAGTTATTAATTACAATATATTTCAAAAATCTAATGACAGCCTTATATTTAAAACTTTTGTCAGTAAAAACCTATTTCAAACTTATGTACCTAGTAAACGATTTTTTGTAACCGCAAGCGGAAGTATACCATTAAAAATAGAAAACACTCCACTTGAATAACTATTTTCAGATCAAAATGCCTAAAAAAATAAATCCTAAATCTATTAAAGACCCTTTAGTCACATCTACTGCTCTACTGCCAAATAATGATCCTCCTGCTGACTGCAACACTCTGCAATCTGATAACACTGACTATGATCAAGTAAGCGACACCCCAAAATACCATAGATGGCTGCCGAAAGAGCCAGCAGAAGTGATATCAGAACGTCAACAAATGAAAAGAAGTTTTGCTAATCCTGTGTTTGTGGGAGAACAATTTTCAATGAATAAGTTGAAACACACTTATTTGAAAGAAATACACAGCCTAAAACAAGAGTTGAAAAGACAAGCTAAAGTTAATGCCTGTCCCTCAGCGTCATCATCATCATCATCCTTATCATTAGAAGAACAATTAGAAATATGCCACAACAGTCTGGCAGAGTTACAAAAGAAAATTCAAACCAAGGAGTTGTTAGAGAAAGAAAAAGCGAGTGGGACATATATTCGTGACGTTAACCTTTTAAAGCTATATTCTAATAACATTACTACACAAGAGAATATGTGGAAAATTTTCGAGAAGGCTAAAGTTCCTCAATTTTGGATAATAGGAATTGAAATTGATCCTAGGTCAGAAATTAAACAAAACAATACTGTTAATGATACTGCAACTCTTCTGGCTACTACTACTCTTAACAAGACCGCACCGGCAAATAAAAAAACCAAAAAGACGTCTTTGGAACAACCTCTTAAACATTATTCAGCTGTTTTTGTTCTTTTTTTCAATGATTATGTAAAAAAACAAGCTGTACAGATGCTTAATGAGTTTCTAAGCAAAATCAACGGTGAAAAAATGCAGCTAGAAGAATGTGTTTGTATGTCCATATAAAATACTGACGTTACAACAGGTGCTCTTTTAAATATTGATTAATAGATTGTGTCTATTCCAGAAAACTATACCAATGTAATATGGCTTTTACATCTAAATGTAACAACAATGATGAACTTGACTTTATGAAACGCAGTTCCAACGTTAATCAACCTTTACTACCTTTGACCAATCTTCAACAAGAAAATCAACTTACTAAGGACCAACACATTATTGAATCAGTAACCTGCTGTGCCTATTTATTTCTTTTTATTACTTTTCTTGTTTGTTGGGCTATTTTGTTTTGGTATGACACAAATCCTTATGTACCATCGCATATTAAATGTAATTTAACCTCTGTCATAAATACAAATGAAACTCTTAAAGAATTGTATGATTCCAATTTTTATGATGCATAAACAATAGTTATTTTTCAGACGTCAAAAATGGGAGCGCCATGGATTTTTGGCCTCGACATTTTCTTCAAAAAACATTTACACACAGGTAATTAACATTTACTTTATCTAATTATATTTGTACCGAAACTAATAAATAATACTTTTAGCCTTGACACATGTTTGGCAATGGACAGTTGCTGCTACTTCTACTTCACCTAACGTGTGGGTGATGTTCTACTTGCGCATGATGGAAGATCTGTCAACCTGCATCATCAAACCCTGATAGACTCAAATATTTGAAGGTAAGTTTGTATAGACTTACTGCACACTTACCCTGTTTGTATACCCTGGACAAAAATGTTTGTTTTTTGCCCAGAGTATACATCTAAAAGAAAAAACTGGTATTTGAGAAAAAAATACATGCTACATTTTACATTGATAATATGCTAATCGTAAATGTTTAAAAACTAGTGTTTTATATGATTATTTGACGTATAGTGTTCAATATGTCTATTTTTAGGAATCTCCCTTCCCTTTTCCCTTGCCCCCTGTTGTTACTGTTGAAGTAAAAACAATATTAGGTCCTCTAATCTTTTTTTTACATCAAGGGCAACAACAGGTAATATGTTTATCGATAGGATTGAGTGTTATCATAGTAATAATTGGCTGGTCTAAATAGCTTATCCTTCGGGGGTTAGTGATGGCTATCGTGACTTGTTAATTCTACCAAACACTGTGATATCCTATCTGATAAACAGTGGTTAGGCACCACTAGAAAGTCATAGAAAATAGAGCGACAGTCCATCGCCATCTATGATTTTGTATGTGTCCACATAACCATTGCTCTGTCACCTCTTGTCCTATGTGCCACGTCCAGGAGACCAGTTCCAGGTTTTTTTCTAAATAAATAGACGCCTATGAGAAATAGTTGTTTGGGCCTATTTCCAAATTAACTAAGCGTCAGGTTTATTTTGAAAAAAATCATGGATTTAAGGTGGAGATGATGCGCCTGCTGGATTTCCCCCTTCCCCTTGGCCACAAAGTGTTTTATTGACCCTGATAAAAAACCTGATCAGTCTTTTATTTAGGTCAATGCATTTATGTGACCATTGAGTTCCTTTCAGGCGGAGATAACAGTGTTAATTATCAGAAGATTTCAACACAAATTAAAATTTTCACAGACGTGTGATTTACAATTTTAATTTATATTGAAATTGCTATGATCACTGTTATTGAGGAAACCTGATTCGAACAGTGTATTACTCTGTAATACATCTCGTGTCACTCTCCAATAGCCACGATCAATCTTTCCTTTGCCCATTGCCTGCCCTACCCTGTTCGGGTATCTACACCTTCAACTGCGGCGCCGACATTGTTTCATCCACGTTCATGTGTCCATTTCATTATCCTACAAGTAAACTCGCTTTTTATTCCATTTTATTCCATTTTATTCCATTTTATTCCATTTTATTCCATATTTTATTCCATTTTATTCCATTTTATTCCATTTTATACCATTTCATTTCATTTCATTTCATTTCATTTCATTTCATTTCAATGATTGATTGATTGATTGATTGATTGAATAACAATATTAACATAGACGTAATTCTCTAAGCCATCTGCTTATTATTTTATCTAAATTTTGACCTTCACTATGTGCAGCCAGTTTTTTCTTTTTAGGTTATTGCGTTAAGTTGAAAGTTAGCCAGTCCGGAAAGGCCCACATCAGCAGCAACAGCCGCATCCGCAACATCCGAAGAAAGAGCGGCAGCGGTGACGGGCGGAAACGGCAACATTAGCAACAGGATTCACTATCAGTTGCTACTCTTTTACCCGTTTAACTATAGCTGTTTACGGTACCGATAAAAACCTAGGAATTTCCCCAATCTTAACACCTACTGATTTTAGAAATTTTTATTTTCACAATTTTTTATTAAATTACAGAACAAAATGTCTACTACCATTTCCAACCAGACCTTAGATTCTGTTCTGCCCAACGAAAAGTGTACCAATACTCAAGAAACACAGATTCCTGTCCGTGAACTAATACAACAATCACAAATTAAGGATCCAATAGGTGATCAATTTACCGACCTCAAACCCCCGTCTATTAATACACCGGAAGTTTTGTACCAACTGACAAAATCAGCTTGCTTTCATCCAATCCTGCGTAATGACTCAAATGGATTTGATCTTCCTCTGCAAAGTCCGGTTATATTAGAACCACTAAAGATTGTTAAAGTAAACCTTGGTGTATGTGTTCAATTTCCTCCTAATTATTGTGGTCTTTTAATCAACAAATCATCAGCAATAACAATGTTTAAAACTAAAGTATACTTTGGACTTATTGACAATGGTTACACTAAAGAATTGCAAGCTGTTATTCAAAACATATCAACTTGTGAACAAATATTACCTGCTGGTATAGCTATTGTGCAATTGTTGGTTATACCCGCTCCGATTCCTAAATTTACTTTGTGTCAAACAACTAAATTGCCTAACGCTACTTCAAGAGGAAGTTTTGGATCAACTGGTCAACACTTTGAACGGGTGTAATTATTTCAGAACAAAAATGAACCCTAATTCAACCTTGAATGGACTACTTCTACCCTACCATTCAAATTTATTTACTGATTGCAGTGCATACGAGGTCTTTTCACCGTTACTAATAATTTTGATAGTGGTGTTCAGTTTATCAATTTGCTGCTGTAGTTTAGCATTATGTCATCAATGTCAATATAGTTGCGAAAATTATGAGCCAGCTCCTAGTCTTTACAACAGCAATAGTAACATTAAAATAAACTCTTTATAACATATTACAGACTTTACAATGCATAAAATTATTTACTTTTCAAAATGTGGCAATGGTTTTGACATGATCAAAGCTGACGAATACCGGACAGATACCTCCACCATCCTGGAACCCAACAATGAATGTCTAATTATTCTACTCAACAGTCATCAGCGAATAGTGAAATTTGACCAATTATTCTTTCAAGGACATGAATTTATAATATCTAACAAAAAACCTCATCAACTGTGTGTTCTAATACGAAACATGTCATCCAACCTTAGTTTTCATATAAAACCAGGCTACACACTAAAAAAGGTTTTGGGAAAATCACGTATTGCGTATAAACTGTGTCATATAAGACAAAAGGATTTGTTCCAAGCTGAAATTGTATCCCAAAATTTCTATAACCAAAACAATAGTAGTAGTAATACAGATCATAGCGAAAATGATGAGTAGTAAACTTTTTTCAGATAATAAAAAATGAAATTTCTTTATTATCTAAAACGAAACATACCCGGCGCTAACTGGTATTATAGTCCAGAAAACTACATAAACTATGAACCTATCGTTCTCGAGCCACTAGAGTCAGCTTTAGTGCTTCTAGACGTGAGTGAATCAATCAATCGGTTGAACATTTGCTGTGGACGAATCACCTCCTGGACTCAAGAACTTCAATTATGTATTTTAGTGATAAATACTTCACTAGAAGAAAATATTTATTTGGAACGTCGTAGCACTTTGGCGCAATTATTAAATAAGCACTACATTCAAAATTACCTAAGCTGTATTCCTTTAGCGGAACTGGTTTACTTGCTGCACAAACATATATAACATTATATTACAGAATAAGCAATGTCAACCACCGAAATAACAGTAACCGACACTGATGAAGGCACTGAAATGACTGAATTGTGTCCTCCTTCTCTACATACTTTGAGTCTATATGATTCGGTTAATTTTCTTCAAAATCAAGTATGTTTTTTTAGAAAAATTAGATTTTAATTATACAATAGTTACACACTTTAATGTAGATATTAAAATTTTACTATTTTTTCAGGCAGCTTTGATGGGGTACCGACCCAACAATATTCCTCTCACTATTTCTCTAGAAGGAATAATTGGAGCAGGAAAATCACATTGCCTCTCCTACCTTTCTACCTATGAAGCAATAGAAATTCAACACGAACCCGTGGAAGCCTGGCAAAACTGGATGGACATTAATTTACTAGACATATTTTACAGAGATCCTTATACCTACGGCTACCTTTTTCAAAATTATGTACAATTAACTATGCTTGAACGTCATTTACAACCTCCTCAAAATAATATCAGAGTTATGGAACGCTCTATATTTAGTGCTCATCATGTATTTCAACGTCAATTGGCTGAAACCTTAGAAATTGATGGCATAGAAAACAGCATGCTTACTACCTGGTTTAACTTATTCACAAAGCCACCTTTGCAAATGCACTTGGACTTGATTGTTTACATTAAAGTAGATCCTGTCAAAGCATTAGAAAGAATTAAAATCAGAAACCGCCCAGAAGAACAGTTTATTACTCTTGATTATTTAGAAACTCTAGACTATTATCACAATGAGTGGCTTGATCAAATTGACAAAAAAGTAATAATTATCAACGGGAACAAATCTAAAGACGAAATGTCTACGGAATATAATAAAATCATTGAGGCCATTATGACAATGTTAAATTAATGTTTAATCTGGTAAAATTTTGTGTTTCAGAACCTACATCATGTCAGCCACCTCACCTTCTAAAACAGGAAGCCCTGTTACTGAAAATCCCTTTTTGTTTCCTGAATCTATTACCGATCCAGCTGCTGTTCCTCTTTGTACTACACCAACATCTGCTCCACCAACCATACCGGCTTACTCTGATAACGCACCGGTAATGCGTTCAGCTTTGTGGAGCCGACGTAGGCAAAGACGGAATCAGATTCAGCAAAGAAATCACCCTTATACTTCCCTTGACAAACAGTCGGCAGTAATGGCAACACCCGATAATTTTCCATTGCCACCGCCACCACCAAACTCCCCGTTGCTACCTGCTATTAAAAAATATGGCAAACAAAGCGACCCCTGGCCTCATTATCATCAACTTTTAAAATTGCAAAAAGAACAACAGCTACTACTGCAGCAGCAGCAGCAGGAGCAGCAGCATTTGACGGACCAGGTAACATTTAAATCAATCAATCAAATTTACCTCTAACTAGAATCAGTAATTCTTTCTAATCTATTCTATTAATGTTAGGGATTGTCCATAATAAGAAACTATGAACACCATCATCTGCCTGAGTCTACCGTACCTGACACTGGCAATTCAACGGCAACACTACCTTCACCTTTGCCCACTCCAGCGGTACGTTAATAGTGCGCACTTTTCTTTAACGCCCACTAATCATTTTATGTTGTAGAGTCCGTTTCGACCCATCACCCCGGCACTGTCCGCCCCATCACTACCATCACCACCACCTCCACCACCGCCGCCGCCGCCTCATGCAGAAGACAGTCAACTTCCTCTTCACAACCGACGTCGTCGTCGTCGTCGACGTCATCGCTGTGAACATCTTGAAAATAATCTTATAGCAACTCAACTCCAACCCAATCCGGTATGTATATAACTTTATCTTTTTTTTATCTTGTAATTTGTTTTTGGTAACAGTAGTGGTCCTCCTTGCAGGCCCTGCTAACTATCACCCTGGTTACAGGCGAAGTTATCACCATTACCACAACTGCCACTTCCTTACCCCTCACCCTCAACCTCAACATCGGAATCAACACCCACCCCTTTGCTTTCGCCGGAAATGCAACATTATAAATATACCTTAATGTTTAATTCTCCCTTCCCCACTCAACAAGCTATTCCACCACCCCAATTAACTTCTGTGTTAAAAAGTTGCATGTACTTAATTGGTAGCATTGTCATGCTTACTTTTCTTTATTTCAGTCCCTATATTTTGTCAGCTATTGCTTCTCTGATTGTTCTTACCGGCTATGTCTACACTACCCTGGGTCTAACGTTTCTTATTGGATATCATGTCTACATGCTCTTTACCTACTTGAAACATTACGGTACTGAATGGATCAAAAATGTTAGAAATTATTTCAAAAATTAGTAAATATTATTTTTTCAGATGAAATACAAAGGAAAAACTAAGTTAGAAAAGCAATGTTTATCATACATTCAAGACAATCTTAAAGCTCCACCTCAATCGCTAGTTTTTAAATGGGGCAAAAAATTAAACTTAGACTACCAAGAAATTAAACAAATCAATGACCGTATTCATTTAAGGGCCAATCTAGGCCCTGACCCTGGATTTTTATCTAACACCAAAAACTGGAAAAGAACTACGCCTCGCTCCTTTCGTTCTCCGTATTATGCCCAGGGTGACATTGGTAATAGACATTATATATAACAAGCATTTAATTTATTCATAATTTTAATTTTTTACTTAGGCTTTTTTAGTTACAACAACAAAAAATACGGTCAGTTCTTCTGCGCGGTACAAACATTTACAGGAAAAGTGTTTGCCGTACCTATTCCGAATGTTAAAACAGATTCTTTAATTGAAGCCATTTATAAAATGACTCAGGTACTTTTTTCAACTGGCTGATTTACAAACCTGCTTTGTGCTAATCTCAAAGACTAAATTTTTTCCTTTTTTCTTTACAGAACAAAAATTTCAAATTAACCTCTGTCTTACTATTTGATGGTGAGTCGGGTTTACGCAGCAAAAACGCCCAAACCCTAATTGCTGAGAAATATAACATTACCGTTCATGCTGAAGCTTTTTATAAACGCAATATGGCTGAAAGAGCCATTAAAGAAATTAAACTGAGAATGGCTATTCAACTAGATCTAGACGAACAACCACTGACCAAATGGCGACATTATTTAGATAATGTAGTGAATGTTATCAATCGAAACAAAAAAGAATACAAAAGTATTTTACAAATGCTAACCGCCTTCTTTACTCCCAACAATGATAATAACAAAAACGACACAGTAGCTCATTTACCTCATTCAGAGGCATCTTTCTACAAATTTAACATTGATGACACTGTCAAAATTAACGTTATGCCAGCTCAGCGTAAAAATCTTGGTTTTAAATACAGTCTCAATATAGGTAAATTGGCAAATTTTTTAAACTTAGATAGTACACTACTCACTCCCAATGTTTTTAGCCCATTTCCCATTATATATTGTTTTATTCTAGGCAAACTTCAACACAAGAATAATGCGATAATAAAGGCTCGGCATGTTGTTAGCAAAAATAACATTATTATTCCTATCTACACCGTATATATTCCCGCTTTAGATCAGGTCAGATTTATGCCTTTAAAGTTAAACTAATGCTAAATTACTTGCCTTATACACATATTTTCTAGACTTTTACTGTCCGGGAACAACTGCTGCATCCTTTCTAGATGTCAAAACGTTACAACGTATTCTGTTTATTTTAACTACGTCTATTCTAGTTTTTGTTGTACTACTACTACTGCTACTCAATTTTATTTATGGTTTCAATTCCAGATATAATGAACTCCCCAAAAAATGGTAAAAGTAAATATCTAATCAATCAAGACCTGATTAGATTTAACAGTCCAAGGCGTAAAATGCCATTTGAAAAAATGAAAAAAGGTGACAGTTTTTGGGTGATTGGACATGAGATAATAGCGACGAAATTTCAAGAACAACAAACAGTTTGGCATACCAGTTTGGAAGAACCTATTTTGTCATTGAAAGACCAGTGTTTTGTGAACCCAGGCGAAAACTACATGTTTTATCAAGGAGCGGGAACTGTTTGGATGGACAGTATACCCCAAGAAATTTTGGATAAATTACACACCCAAAAAATCTATTTTGAAATGGAATTTATTGATATCACACCAAAAGGATGCTTTCATTTAGCGGCTACCGGTCGACAAGCTGATTATGACTACGTACTAGCTTGGGAAAATGAAACAGCCGCTAGCAAATAACTGTTATATTTCAGACCACTAAATATGCCAATTAAAATTCCTATGAACTCTGGCTGGGTTTTTATTATGTATTCCTCCTCGGCCAAACTTGACAAAAAACAAATCTACCAGCACTCAATAGTGCGAGAAAATGGTGAACAGTGTAAATATCAAGATCGAGCCCGGCGAGCAGTGTTTAACAAACGTAGTTGTAAATTTTATGACATTGACAAAAGTGCTCCACCAAAAAAACTCTATTTCAAAGTTGACTCGAGCAATTATTACTACACCTCTGCTACGTGGAAGAATCATTTTATTATTCTGGTAGACAAGAAGCAAGACAAGAAACATATACTACAATACACACTGGACAACTTAACTGAACGTGTGCTATTCTATTTTCAATCCATTTATTACAAAAACGCCAGACATATTAAAAACGTAACGCCCTATAACTTTAAGTTAAAGCAGTAATAATTGCTGTGTTTCAGATAATACAATGGACATTGCTATTCCTACCGATTGTCCAAACATCTACATCATGTACAACAGTCCTATAATAACTCGACAAGATGAACAAGCTAGTCAGATTGTTTGTTACCACCGACATTATGCTACACCACGAGTTAAATTAGGCGATGCCAACGGACTCTCCTTCACTCTACAAAGCGTACCGGAAAACACACCCATCATAATGCAAGTGGACCACGACAACTACTACTACATGTATGGACGAACAGATAATGAATTTATTGTGATGCTAGATAAAAAATCTAAAAAAGATTTGAGACTGTGGACGAGGGGCACATTGTTTAGGCGTTTTAAAGTATACGCTAAAAAACGATACAACTTTGACCCTCGCCAGATACATTCGATTGTCATGCACAATTTTAAATCACATTAATAAATCATTGTAAACCTTTATAATACCAAAGATAATGTAAACCTATATAATACTAAAGATAATAAATATTTTTTATTGTTGATGTATTTTATTGAAAACCGTACTTATATCAAAAGCTCATACAATTATTAGGTATAATCTTAAATTACCCGATATACAACATATGTACTAACAATTAATCTTCATTAATCTTCAAGTTTATCTAATAAATTTAAAACGTTTAAAATAATTACAGCTCCCCTTGTTTCACCGACCTTTCCCTCCCCCTTCCCGCCTGTCAATCAAACAAGCGCGTGCTCACCCCTCTGGTTACTTCCCTCCCCCTCCCCCCCTTTCCTTTTCTCCGCCCCACCCTGCTTTCGCCCTCCCCCCCTCCTTGCTTTCTCCTGGCGTGTTGACCAAGTAAACAGTAGCTCGCTGACCTTCGCCACCTTTACATCTCTCCCGCTTTTTCATTCGCGACATGGACTCGCCGGACTATCCCTCCAGCAGCGACAGCGACAACAGTAGCCGAAGGCTGGACAGCAGCAGCCTTCAAACGAGCAGCGACACAGACACGCTCATGATCTCGCGATCGCCTGGTAGCAGCCGGCATTGCAGTTCATTGTCTTCGTGGAGTCCCGAGCGCCAGATTTCAACCAGCAGCACCCCCTTGGAGCCGTCCAGTCCGCTAGCCGAGTATGAAATAATCGTTCCGTCTGCTATCAGCTTGCCGACCAGTCCAGCCGCCCAGCAGAACCGGTCGCCCAGCCCCTGCTGGCTGATGGCGGACCTCAAGTTTGGGCGCTGTG
>Ga0208597_1000182_pt1 | contig 23834 bp, 18 predicted proteins | sample LakMenEpi05May12_FD_150673 | JGI IMG/M metagenome (GOLD analysis project Ga0208597, IMG submission 150673) | Freshwater microbial communities from Lake Mendota, WI - 05MAY2012 deep hole epilimnion (SPAdes) | ecosystem: Environmental > Aquatic > Freshwater > Lake > Epilimnion/Euphotic zone ...
AATATTTAACTATTTAGAGCATTGGCAATTGGGTGATAAGCCAATTGTTAAAATGAGGAATTTGCTGATTTCACCAATTAATATGCGTTCTGCCTTATTAGACTTGATTGAAAAAGAAATTCAAATTGCAAAAAAAGGTTATGTGGCTTCCATTACAGTTAAATTAAATTCATTGACGGATACTATTTTATTAGATGCTTTATATAAAGCAGTGAAAGCTGGTGTAAAAGTGAATTTAATCATTAGAGGGATTCTAACACTCAAGAATGTGAATGAAAAAAATGCTGGCAAAATCAATTCAATCAGTATTGTAGACCAGTATTTAGAACACGCAAGGGTGATTATTTTTAATAATAAAGGCAATCAAAAAGTATTTATTTCTAGTGCAGACTGGATGGTTAGGAATTTGGACCATAGAATCGAAGTTGCAGTTCCAATTATTGATCCAGTGATTAAAAAAGAATTAATTGACATGATTCATATTCAATTAAAAGACAATCAAAAAGCAAGAATCTTAGATATAGATTTAAGTAATAAATATGTACCTTCGGCCAAAGCAACTTCTTTTAAATCTCAGGAGGAGACTTACAAATTTTTAAAAGGTAAAAGATAACATACATTGATTTTAGGAGCAATTGATATTGGCAGCAACGCTGCAAGATTACTTATTTGCGAAGTCGTTAAGCATGGAACTGAAACAGAATTTAATAAATTAAATCTAATCCGTATTCCTTTAAGACTCGGATTTGACGTATTTGAAAAAGGCTATATTGGATTCAGAAAAAAGAAGATGCTCTTGAATACCATGAATGCATTTAGTGCCTTAATGAAAGTGTATGAAGTAGATCATTATATTGCTTGTGCAACGAGTGCAATGAGAGACGCTAGCAATTCAAAAGAAATTATCAAAGAAATTAGGGTTGAAACTGGTGTAAGAGTAGAAGTCATATCGGGTGATTTAGAAGCCGAGATCATCTATGAAAATCATATTGCAGAACTATTAGACGCAAATAAAAGCTATTTATACATTGACGTAGGCGGAGGAAGCACAGAAGTAACTCTTTTTCATAAGTCTGCAGTTGCTTTTCAAAAATCTTTCAATATCGGTACTGTTCGTATTTTGACAAACAAAGTAGATGATGCTGTTTGGGAAGATCTAAAGCAAACTTTAAAAGAAATTGGGAGGACCTATCCTAAAATGATTGCCATTGGTTCTGGAGGAAATATTAATAAAATATACTCCATGATCAATTCAAAAAATCTAAAGAGTATTCCTATAGAAGTGATTAGAGAATTTCATAGAGTTTTAGAACCAATGACTGTGGAAGAAAGAATGCACACTTATCTTTTAAAAAGAGATAGAGCAGATGTAATTGTTCCTGCCTTGAACATATATGCCTATACCATGAAATGGGCCAATATTGATGAAATTCACGTTCCTAAAATTGGATTGGCCGACGGCTTAATCAATCACTTGTACGAACAAGTGAAGTAATGTGAACTAAAGTGATTTAAAAGATTGGATCATCTCCATCGCAGTCTTAGCAAATTCTTGTCCCTTATTCATCTTATCAATGGCAGCACGCTCATAAGCCAAAGCTTCATTCTGCGTAGTTAAAATACCAAAAATAACCGGTGTTGTCTTTGTTGCTGCAATGGTTGCAAAGCCTTGAGTAACATATTGACAAACATATTCGTAATGGTCTGTATCCCCTTTAATAATTGCACCAATCACCACCACGCAATTGTATTGTTTGGTCTCAATAATTCGATTTGCAAACACCACAGTTTCCACTGCGCCAGCGCATTCAAAAACTTTATAAGCTTCATTTTTAGCGTCTAATTCGTCTGTGCATCCAGCTAATAATAAATCTGTAATGTGGGCATTGAAATTTGCTTTGATAATGGCGATCATACTATAAAGTAATTTTATGATTGGCAATCGTTGCCTTGTCTTGTAAATATTTTTTATTTTCCTTTGTCACAAAAGGAGGCACTACAATTTGTTCAAATTGAAAGCCTGCATTTTGAATGGCTTCTATTTTATCTGGATTGTTTGTGATAAAAGAAAAATCATTGACGCGCAACTGCTTCAATATTGTAATGGCATCTTGGTAGTTTCTATCATCCACTGGAAGTCCTAAACTTAGATTTGCTTGGAAGGTATCTTCACCCTTGTCCTGCAAATCATAAGCTGCAATTTTTTGACCAATCCCAATACCTCTACCTTCTTGCCCTTTTAAATAAATTAAGTACCCGTGTTTATTTTTTGCAATCTGTTCTAAGGCATGATTTAATTGGGCTTTACAATCACAACGCACACTGCCAAAAACGTCGCCGGTTAAGCATTCACTATGAAAACGTACGATTGGCTTATTGGATAATTCAGCATCCATTAACAACACAACATGTGATTCATTCGTGCTACTATTTTGAAAAACCAACGATTTAAATAATCCAAATTCAGTTGGTAGTTGGGCTTGTGATATAAGCGCAATGTTTGAGTCAGAAATTTCAGTTGATGGATGCGGATCAAAATTTTGTTCGACTGCAGTAAATTTTAAATCCTTCGAAAATGTTTTTCTGTATTCAATCAACTGTTCAATACTGATCATTTTTAGTTGATGTGTTTTCGCAAATTCAACTAAACCATTTCTTCTTAGCATATCTCCATCCTCGTCCATGATTTCACATATAATTGCAGCAGGTGCTAAATCATTGATTAAACATAAATCAACCGCAGCCTCGGTATGCCCTTTTCTAACTAGCAAACCACCCTCTTTTGCTACCACCGGAAATAAGTGTCCAGGTTTGATAAAATCAGCAGTTGTTGCAGAAGGATTGACCACTTGACGCGCAGTAATGGCTCTTTCTTTTGCAGAGATGCCAGTTGTGATGCCCAATGCAGGGATTGCATCTATAGAATCAAAAAATGCGGTGTGAAAAGGATCAGCGTGGTTAGAATAAACAGGCGCAATACCAATTTGTTTTGCAATGGTTTGATGCATTGCAATGCATACCAAGCCTCTTGCATATTTTGCGCAAAAATTAATTTTTTCTTGCGTTGCAAAGCTTGCAGGGAAAACAATATCCCCTTCATTTTCTCTGTCTTCGTCATCTACCAATATAATTGGTTCCCCTAATTTAAAAGCATTTAAAGCTTCCTGCACATGATCAAACATTACACATTTCTTTTTAGAAGTAATTGTTCTGTATATTTTGCTAAAATATCAAATTCAATGTTGACCATACTTTCAACCGAAAGTTGATTGATATTGGTCTTGTCTAGCGTGGTTGGAATAATACAAAGCTCAATCAGCTGATCTCGCACCTCATTGATTGTAAGACTTACTCCATTGATTGCAATAGACCCTTTATAAACAATATATTTTACAAATTGTTCAGGCACTTGAATGGTTAAAAACCAAGCAGTAGGGGTGATTTTGATTTCAGTGACTTTAGCTGTTGCATCCACATGACCTAATACATAATGACCCCCTAAGTAACCATTTGGCTGCATTGGTAATTCGGTATTCACGGTATCCCCTGTCTTATAATTTCTGATGGTTGTTTTTGCAATCGATTCTGTAGAAACAAAAAAATACAAATTATCCTGCTCTACTTTGGTCACAGTTAGGCATGCGCCATCTATTGCCACGCTATCTCCTAGTTGAACAATGGCAGCAAATTGAGCCATATTGATTACTAGTTCCCATCCATCTTCGGATGGAGCAATTGCATGTATTTTCCCTTTCTGTACAATGCCTGTAAACATATGCGATAGTTTGAGTAATTTTGGACTGCAAAGATAAATCAATGAATAAGAAAGAGGCTATAGATTACTGTATTAATTTAGCTAAATCTGCAAATGAAAACGAAATACGGCCAAATCCTTTTGTAGGTGCTGTTTTATTGGATGAAGCGAATCAGATCATTGGTGAAGGATTTCATCAAAAACTAGGGGGACCCCATGCCGAGGTCTTTGCGATTGAGCAGGCACTCCAAAAAACAACAGACCTTAGTCAGGCCACCATCTATATTAGCTTAGAGCCTTGTTCTCATTTTGGAAAAACGCCTCCTTGTTGTGATTTAATTATAAAGCATGGTATAAAAAAAGTGATCATAGCGAGCTTAGACCCCAATCCCAAAGTTGAAAGTGTCGAAAAGCTAAGACTAGCAGGTATTGAAGTTGAAATAATCAATGATCCTTCTGCAATAACATTAAACAAAAGGTTTTTTACACAACACATAAAACTGCGTCCCTACTTCCTATTAAAAACTGCTAGTACAATTGACGGTAAAATTGCAGATCGGAATAATCATAGTAAATGGATAAGCAATGAAGATTCGAGGCAATTTGTACATGCTCAATTGCGATCAAACACAGATGCCATTTTAACTTCCTATAAAACAATTCTACAAGACGATGCAAGTTTCACTATTAGGATAGAGGGTGAACCAATTAAAGAAACAAACCTTATCATAATTGATAAAGAACTTACTTTATTAAATACAGAATATAATAAACTACCCATTTTTTATAATCGAACAAACACAAAAATTTACTTCATTACTGATAAAAAAAATACACCGGTCAATGCTAGTTCAATTGAATTGATTGAAGGTGATTTTAATAATGAAGGTTTGATTTTTAGCTCTATTACTGCTCAATTGATGGAAAAAGGATTCTACTCAATCCTGGCTGAAGGTGGGCAAAAATTAAATGCAAGTTTAATTGATCAAAATATGGCAGATGAATTGTATTGGTTTATCGCCCCAAAGTTGTTGAATGATCAACAGGCAATACCGATGTTAGGAATAGATAAAGCAAATCACCTAGATAATGCTTATCGCCTTGAATTAGTTGATATGAAAAGATTTCAAGAAGACATACTTTTACACTATTTCATAAAACAGCCCTTAGATTAGTCTAGACATTAAAGCTGCATTGGTATTTCCATTAACAATATTTCTGCATGATCTGTTAATGCTTTAACCTCAAATGAATCATTGATAGCGTCTATTTCAGTGATGCCTAGTGCGTCTCTTTCTTCTAATTTTTGAGCAGCAACTTCAAATGCGCCATATAACACAAACGCATAAATCCCATTACCTTCTTTTTTTAAAGTATAGGTTGTAGTAAAGTCAAGATCAAATTTGCCAATATGAAACCAGGCGTCTTGATGAATCCACACACCAGCATCATCTGGATTTGGAGAAAGTATTTGTTGTAAAGTATTGATTCTATTTACAGGATCCAATGTGATTTGATCATAACGAGGTGTTACATTCTTTTTATTAGGCATCACCCAAATTTGTAAAAATTTAACTGGCTTATCCTTATTAAGGTTCATCTCACTATGCTTAACACCGGTGCCTGCACTCATCACTTGGATGTCTCCGTGTTTGATGACTGTTTGATTGCCCATGCTATCCTCGTGTGCTAAATCACCTTCCAACGGAATAGAAATGATTTCCATATTGTCATGCGGATGTAATCCAAAGCCCATACCTGCAGTTACAAAGTCATCATTCAATACACGAAGTACACCAAAATGTATTTTTTCAGGATTGTAATAATTGGCAAAACTAAAACTGTGCTTGCTATGTAACCAACCATGGTTGGCATCTCCTCTTGAACCTGCGGTATGTAATACTGTTTGCATATAAAAATTTCAATGTTTGAACATCAAAATTAAGCATTTTCTAGTATAAAAACCAAGGCGCCAGTCATAAATCCTATAAATGCCACCCAGCTAATGTTTTTAAGGTACCAAAAGAAGTCAATTTTTTCGATGCCCATCACAGCTACTCCAGCTGCTGAGCCTATTATTAAAACCGAACCTCCAGTCCCTGCAGTATAGGCCAAGAATTCCCAAAAATAATGGTCTGTCGGGTAGATATCCAAACTGTACATGCTTTGTAAAGCGGCTACCAACGGTACATTATCTAAAATAGATGACAATAAACCAATGAGGATTGCAATGATTTTAATATTACCAATCGTTTGGTCTAAATAGGTGGCGGCATCTTTTAGCAATCCCACTTGTTCTAATGCAGCAATACTCATTAGGATACCAAAAAAGAAAAGAATACTAGGCGTATCTATTTTTCGAATCGCGTGGTTAACAGAAAGATTTCCTTTCTCCTCTATGTCTTTTTTACTATGTAATAATTCAGTCAATACCCACATGATTCCTAAGCTTAATAACATGCCCATATAGGGTGGTAAATGTGTAATCGTTTTGAAAACGGGGACAAATAAAAGACAGGCGATACCTATGAAAAAAACCAAATTACGATCGAACGCACTTGAAAGTGCATTTAAATTCTTTTCACTTTTTTCGAATAAATCTATCTTCCCTTTGATACGATAATTAATTATAATAGTAGGGACTACCATACAAGTTAAACTTGCTAAAAATGTTTCTTTAATAATATTTAATGGCGTCACTTGCTGGCCAATCCATAACATAGTCGTGGTGACATCACCTATTGGACTCCATGCTCCACCTGCATTTGAGGAGATGATCACTAAACCTAGTAATTGCCATTTAACCTGTTTTTCTTTCACTAATTTATTGATAATGGATATCATCACTATGGTACTTGTTAGATTATCAAGGACAGCTGAAAGAAAAAAGGTAATGATTGAAATGGTCCAAATAAATTTTGTCTTATTGGTTGTTTTTATTTTTTCAGTGATATTTTGAAAGCCATCGTGTGCATCTATCAGTTCGACAATCGTCATGGCACCTAAAAGGAAAAAAACAATTTCAGCAATACTACTTAGGTGATGTCCAAGCGACTCCAACGATGCATCTTTAGACGTAGGATTTAAAACTAAAATCGTCCAACAAAGTACAGCCGTGATCAATGCTATAGCTGATTTATTAATATGGATAGTATGTTCTAAAGTAATTAAAAGATACCCGACAAAAAATATACTTAGCAATAATAAGATCATGATAAATTGATTTAATCCTATTTATAATTTTATAAAAAATATAAATAATGAACATAAACAAAACCACATTAAGGTTACTTAGGATGGTCATGTAAATTAACCAAATATGGTTAAATTTGCAGGAATTAAAGCTTAATATAAGAAAAGATCCCATTTTTCGGGATGCACTGAAACAAATGGAAAAAATAAACATATCAAGATCACTTTATAAACTTTTCCGTCTATTAAGACTTGATGGCAAAGAAATTACCGCCTTGTATTTACTGTCAATTCTTTCCGGATTGATCCAACTCTCCCTGCCATTAGGTATTCAGGCCATCATCAACTTTGCGATTGTGGCCACAGGACGAAAACAACTCCCTGCTTCAATGTGGGTACTCATTCTTTTAGTTGTTCTGGGGGTGCTATTTACTGGAATGTTGAAAATCAACCAAATGAAGATTGTGGAGAAAATTCAACAAAAGATTTTCACCAGATTCTCTTTTGAATTTTCTTATAGAATTCCAAAGCTGAATGTAATATCCATTGATCAATACCATTTGCCTGAATTGGTCAATCGTTTTTTTGATATTCCTACTTTACAAAAAAGTTTGGCAAAATTATTACTTGATATTCCAACCGCAGTCATTCAATTATGTTTTGGATTAATCTTATTAGCATTTTATAATTCAGTGTTCATTGTATTTGGTATCATTCTACTTGTTGTATTGTACTTGATATTGTATATCTCTTCTCCAAAAGGGTTTGAAGCGTCATTAGAGGAAAGTAATTATAAATATGATCTAGGAGGTTGGGTACAAGAAATAGCAAGAGGCATCAAGACTTTTAAATTTTTTAATTCATTCAATCTACATTTAGAAAAGACAAATCATTTATTAGAAGGCTATTTGCATTCCAGAAATAGGCATTTCCAAATTTTAAAATTACAATATTGGTCTCTAGTTGTTTTTAAAATACTCATCACTGCTTCTATGTTGATTGTGGGAGGTATTTTATTAATACGTCAAGAAATTAATATTGGGCAATTTATAGCAGCAGAGATCATTATTTTAACCATCATGAATGCGGTTGAAAAATTAATTGTGAGCTTGGAGACGGTGTATGACTTACTAACTAGCGTAGAGAAAATAAATAAAATAACTGAAAAGCCAATTGACGAAGAGGGCAGTTACGAATTTGTTAAAAAACAAGGTATTGAAATTGAAGCCAAAAATTTAAGCTTTGGTTTTGAAAAAACGCCTATCCTTAAAAATATTAGCTTTCTTATAAAACCAGGGCAAAAAGTAGCTATCACTGGAGATGGCGACTCTGGTAAAACAGTTTTATTAAGAATGCTTACGGGTGTTTTCCAAGATTTTGAAGGTGATTTAAGTTTTGACCAAGTTCCTATCAATAACTATAACTTAAATACCTTAAGAAATAATATTGGCATCTATATGCAAAAGCAAGATATCTTCTCTGCAAGTTTATGGGAGAATATCACGCTAGGCAACAAGGAAGTTAAAGAACAAGATGTATTGGATACTTTCAAAATCGTTGGTTTAGATAATTTTTATAAAAGCTTAAGCAAGGGATTTGATACCCATTTAGAACCAACTGGAAAGCAGCTTAGTTCATCAAGTGTTCAAAAGCTATTGATTGCTAGGTCTTTGCTTAATCAACCAGCATTGTTGTTATTGGATGAACCAATGAAGCTGATCGCAGCCGATGATAAGCAATATCTGAAGAATTATTTGTTTGGCCTTAAGGATGTCACCATCATTTTTACAACAAATGATCCAGCGCTAATTGCTAAATGTGATATGGTCATTCACCTTGATAAAGGGCAGATTCAATCGATTCAAAATACAAATGTTTCAAATTAGAATTGCATGAAAAAAGAAATTGATACTATAGACGAAGAAACTGGTAAAAAATATTCTGCATATAATTCAATTTATAGTGTAGATATTGAGAGCAGAATTAAAAATATTTTCTGGGGATTATTTTTTGTACTCGTATTTATTTTGTTTGTGCCCTGGACTCAGAATATCAATACCTCAGGTATTGTAACAACGCAGTTTCAAGAACAAAGACCTCAACAAATTAATAGTATCATACCTGGTAAGATTATTAAATGGTGGGTGAAAGAAGGTGATTTTGTTCAAAAAGGAGATACCATTGTTGAATTAGCAGATACCAAGGATGATTATTTGGATCCAAGATTAATTGAAAGAACAAATGATCAATTAACTGCTAAAAAACAAAAGGTAGACTTCTATGATAGTAAAATTACCAATATCAACGGTCAGCTCGTTGCCATTGAAGCTGGCTTTAAACTACAGGAAGCTGCCATTAAAAATAAAATACAACAATTAGAAAGAAAGATATTAATTGATAGCGCAGAATTATCTGCGGCTAAAATTGATTTAGAAGTGGGTACGAATCAATATAATCGTGCAGGAAAAATGTTGAACGATGGTATTATTTCATTGGTGGATTATGAAAGAAGAACGCAAAGTTTTAATAAGGCGAAAGCAGGATTTCAAGAAAAGCAACAAAAATTCTTAAATACAAAACAAGATGTTTTAATTGCAAGAATCGATTTAAATTCCCTTAAACAAGAAGTGAATGATAAACTATTTAAGTTAAAGGGAGATATTGCCAACTCCAATACAGAAAAGAGTACTGTGATTGCTGAAGTGGCAAAAAATGAAAATGAATTAAGTAATTACCGTATTCGTGGTAGTCAAAAATGGTTACTTGCTCCACAAACTGGACAAATCATTAAGGCAAAGAAAGCAGGTATCAATGAAATTGTGAAAGAAGGAGAGATGATTGTAGAGATTGTACCTAATAGTTTCAAATATGCCGTAGAATTATTTGTAAAGCCAATGGACTTGGCGCTTATCAATAAAGGACAGGATGTACGTTTACAATTTGATGGTTACCCGGCTATTGTATTCTCTGGATGGCCCAACTCAAGCTATGGTACTTTTGCAGGAAAAATTAGCGCGATAGAAACCAATAGAAACGAAAATGGTCAGTTTAGAGTATTGATCATTCCAGATATGACAGAAAAAAATTGGCCATCCAATTTAAAAATTGGAACTGGCGCTCAAGGATTCGCACTACTTAATGATGTACCAATTTGGTATGAATTATGGCGTCAATTGAATGGATTCCCTCCTGATTTTTATACCATTGAAATAAAAGGAAAAGACATAAAAACAAATGAAAAGAAGTAAACTGTTCTTATTTCAAATCCTTTTATTTATATCCAGTGTATCGTTTAGCCAAAATACATTGAGTATTAGCAATACATTTGAATTAATTAATCAATTCCATCCCATTGCCAAGCAGGCAGGGCTTAAAATTGATCTTTCAAAAGCAAGTCTATTGAGTACAAGGGGTGCTTTTGATCCTGCTTTTTATATTGCAAACGATCAGAAAACCTTTGATGGTAAAAACTATTTTTTTTATTCTAATCCAGAATTGAAAATCCCAACCTGGTATGGGATTGAAATCAAAGGTGGATTAGAAAATAATTATGGTGATAAACTAAGTGCCGAAAATACATTTGGAAAAAGTAGCTATGTAGGTATTTCTATTCCACTATTGAAAGACTTAATCATTGACAAAAGAAGAACCGACTTGGCTCAAAGTAAAATTTTGGTGAATTTAAACCAAGCGGAAAGGCAATTAGTTGTGAATGACTTGTATTTAGACGGCGCAAGTTCATTTTGGTCTTGGACCTATGCCTATCAAAAACAAAAATTATTTACTGAGGTTTTAGATAAAACAAAAGAAAGGCTTGAGTTTATTAAGCAATCCTATCAAGCAGGAGACCGAGCTGCGATTGATACCGTAGAGGGAGTGGTGCAGTATCAGAACATTCTTAACCTTCAGACACAGGCTTGGGCAGACTTGATTGAAGAGCAAAGTAAACTAAGCAATTTTTTGTGGGATCAAAATGAATTGCCATATGAGCTAACTGAAAGTATTCAGCCAGATAGCAGTTGGATAAAGGCAGATATAGACGCGTTTACTGTACCTGCTTTAGTAACTGTGATTGAAGAAGCCAATCAAATACATCCAAAACTTAAAATGTTGGCTTTCAAGTCGGATATACTTCAAATTGATAAGCTATATAAAACACAAAATTTATTGCCTACTCTTAGGGTCAATTATAATTTCTTAAATAAGGGCTATGAATTTACAAACCCATTGAATACAGCTTTATACAATAATAATTATAAAGCTGGCTTGCAATTTGGCATGCCATTGTTCTTAAGACAAGCAAGAGGTGACTTAAAACAAGCTAAAATTAAAATTGAACAGCAAGATTTAGAAATTGGACAAACAAGGCTTGAAATAGAAAATAAAATTAAAACCTATTACGCAGCTTTAAATGCATTTAGGAATCAGTATAAAATCAATTTAAAGAGTATTGATAATACAAAAAGATTGTTAGATGTTGAACTAGAAAGATTTGAAATTGGCGAGAGTAGTCTCTTTTTAGTGAACAATAGAGAAATAAGATATATAGAAGTTGTGTTAAAAGGATATGAACTCAAAACGAAGTTCTTAAAAACACTTATAGCATTGAATTGGGCTAAGGGAAGCATATTCTAAATTAAAATTCCAGTGAATAACTAGATTATAGATAGAGCGCAATTAACTTATCAAATCAATTTTATATTCTACTGCAGCATCCCAATGAATCATCGCATTGATGCATTTAAATTTTTGAAAATTTGGGAGTTCATCTACATGCAATGCTTTAGTAATGATAATACCCTCCTGAATTAATTTTGCGCGTTGCGTACCTTCTAATAATGGCGAATGAGGCGTGTACCAATTTGCCCCATCGTAAAATACAATATTGGTATAAGAGCAGTCCTTAATGAATCCAGCATCATGCATCATAATTTCGTCTTTACCAGATTGCGCTAAGGCTTCATTGATCCAATCTCTATTTGCATATTTATAATCGTAACGATGGCCTTTTATATCCACTAAGGCAAAATCATTAATTTGCCTATATTGATAAGGATTGCATTTGGCTTCATAGTTGCTATTAAGATCATAGGAAATTCTGAGTTTAAATAAACCAAGCTTAGGTAAAACTAATTCCTGCACAATCATCATTAATTCAATGCTGTTAGAAGATGCATCAAAGGAACTTAAGGTTTTATTGACCCTAGCCTGATGAAAGTTTAAGTTTTCAGCAATGCCATCATTAATACGTATGCTCTCAAAAAACTGGGACATATACTTTATTAATCATTTCTTGGTATTCAGATGCCATATCACTTTGAAAAGTAATACCGCCGCCACTATGGTATACTTGGTCTGCACCAAGGTAACGAATCAGCACACAACTATCTAAATCCACGCCATCAAAATAGCCAGCAATGCCCGTATAATAGCCACGGTCTGTTCCCTCAATGGATGCAATCAACTGGGCTGTTTTCTTTTTAGGTGCTCCGGATACCGATCCTGCTGGTAATAAGTCATAGAGTATGCTACCAATCCTAGATGCATAATCAGGTGGCAATTCGCCTTGTATTGCTGAACTCACTTGACCAATCTTGCCGTTTTGCGTAGGAATTTCTTCGTAGTACCTAAAATTAGTGACCCGCACTTTGGAAGCTACCCTACTTAAATCATTCCTTAATAAATCTACAATCGTAGCATGCTCGGCTAATTCTTTGGAGTCATTGAGTAGTAATTCTTTTGCATTGGGTAAACTTGCATCAATGGTGCCTTTCATTGGAAAAGTTGAAATCATACCCGATTCTATTTGTATGAATGTTTCGGGAGAGAAAGCAATGAAATCATTTTTTAACCAAACCACATATTTAGATTTTGCATGATCAAAATAAGTTTGAAAATGGACTGTATTTTGGACCGGTGTAGGGATGGTTAAATTCATCAAAAAGCTATCTCCTTTGTGCAATGCGTCCATGACTTGATTGAACTTATGCTGATAGTCTGAAATTATGATAGGATACTTTGTTATAAGACTATGCTCAACAAGATTTATATCCTTATTATCAATAGCTGAAAATGGTTGATCTGAACTAGCTTTTGTAAATTTATACTGAAACCAATCAGGGCATGCATCAACAGGCCAAGCCTGCGGTTTTTTTTGTTCAAAATCAATGAGAAAAACAAAGGGCTTTTTTTCTTGCCCCCATTGATTTAATTGTTCAACAAAGTCCATTTATAAGGTATTATAGTATTTTACCAAGTCAATTAAATGTGCTTCGTTTTTTAAGTTTAATTTTTGATCATCGATGTATTTTTTTATCGCTTGATTTTTATCCTGTAATAAAGCTATTAGATTAGATTTGTCTTTTTTGATTCGGACCATTGTGCCCTCTTTTAACAAGTACATATTTTCATAGGTAGCAAACTCTTTATAGCGTTCACCGGACATATCGTTATTACGTTCTTGTATACTTTTATAAACAGATTTAAGTAAACTCGTTTTACCATTGAATAAGATTTGGTAAAAAGAAATTCTATTTTGATTATCAATTGGAGGAAATCCACATTGAAATATTTTTGACTGACTAGCATTATTGTCTTCATAAGTAATTTCCGAAGCCATTCCTTTTCCAAGAAAGCCCTCTTGTCCATTGGATGCAATAAAATTGACTTCATGTTCTAAAAGATTAATTCTTGCTTTTACATCATTATAAACCCTGCCATCTTTTAAAATAATTTTAGCCAATTGATATTCTGTTTGATCATACACTGATCCGTTAATGCCTTCGTAAATATTAACAAAAGCTTGTCCGTTTACATCACTTAGGAAAATTTGTTGCCCCCATTTACTAGTCGTTGAAATTGAATTTCTTTGAGCAAAGCTAAAAGTGGCAAGAAAAAAAGAGAAACAGGTAAATAAGATTTTCATAAGATTGCTATTATACCTTAAAGTTACTATAGGTACATAAAAAAACAAGACCCCGAGGGGTCTTGTTTCAAAATATTACCTAAAATATAATTATTGCTTAGGATTTCTAGTTGGAGCAGATCCTGCTGCAGCTGGATTGTATGCCAACTCATTGTCTGGTACATCCCAATAGTCTAAGAAACCATATACGATTGTAGCATTTGTACTAACCGCACCAGTCACTGATACTACTGTAGTTCCAGTACGAGACTTGTCTGGAGCAATGATATCCCAACGACGCGCATCATAGAAAGATAAGCCTCTGAATGCTAAAGCAATTCTACGCTCTCTTCTTAACTGCTCATAAGCAGCTGCTTGAGTTAAACCAGTACCTAATGCAGCTAATCCAGCACCTTGGTATGTTCTAACAGCATCTATAGATTCAGCACCCTTGTCAATTTGTCCAGTCATAATCAAAGCTTCCGCCTTCATTAATTCGTTTTCTTCGTAAGTACCTGCTAAAGTAATTTCATTTGCACCAATTACGTTATTTGCCCAAGTAATAACACCTGCAGCACCGTTACCACCATATTTCAAGCTATAACGTGTATTGAAAGAGTTACCACGATCAGAGTTGAATAAACCTACTGAAGCCAAAGTGATTACGTTATTATCTCTACGCTTATCACCTGCAACGAATTCCTGTACCCAACGCTCACTTAACTTGTAAGTATTTGTTGAACCTGTAGGAGCTGCTTGACCAACTTTATCAGCAACGCTGATACCAGTACCTAAGAAATCTCCATTTGCGTCTGAACGTCCAGTAAAGATTAAATCAGTCGCTCTAATACCGTCATTTGCTAAAGTCAAAATTGCACTCCATTGAGAAGCAGACATACTTGATCTCATAGTGTTCACAAGAATGTTACGCGCTTTCATGGTATTGATATTACGTCTCCACATATCGATAGTTAAGACGCCACCTTTACCTTTTTGTAAAAAAGTAGGAATTAATCTTCCTAAAGTAGCAGAATAATCAGTTGCAGAACTTGCAGCAGATAAAGCAGTTACTGCTTTATCAAAATTTGAATTTGCTTCTGTGATGATCGCTTCCTTAGTTACATAATTACCATTGGTTGTTGCGTCAGAAGTTGAAGCGTTTTGGATTAAACCAGCATAATAAGTAGAACCGATTCTGCTATATGCGAATCCTTTCCACCAATAAGCCCAAGCTTGGATAGTTGCTTTTTTAGTAGCAGCACCTGTACCTGAGAATGTAGTTTTTTCTGCAGTTGCAAGGATTTCATTTGCAGCTGTAATCATGTTGTACATGTAAGCCCACTCATAAAAAGTAGTATTACTTCCGCCTTGAGCATTGTTATTAGCTGCTCTAAGCATTGCATACTGTGTATTTGGCTGACTAGGATTCACAACAACAGTTCCGTTGTCTAAAGTCACTCTATTAGGACAACCAACTTGGTTCATGAACGCGTTCGCTGCTTCCGCACCAACTACGTCACCCATGATTTCATGAAAGCCTATAGCACCTGGCCAAAAACGACCGTAAACACCATCTGAATACTTAAGGTTATGGAAACCATTCATATAGATAGTTCCCTGAGCAAATGGATATAATCCATTCTCGTTTTGAGCACTCGCCGGAGTTGGCGAGTTTACGTTGGTAATATCAAGATCTTTCTTACAAGCTGTGAAGCTTAAAGTAATCCCTAATAATCCAACCAAAATTTTATTATTCTTCATTACTATAAATTTAAAAAATTAAGGTTTAAAATCCTAAGTTCAAGCCTATTGTGTAAGCTTTGGTGTTAGGAATAGTATTGTGATCTAAACCACGATCAAACGCTGAGTTAGTAGCATAGTTAACTTCCGGATCCATACCAGTGTATGGAGTGAAGGTTAACAAGTTACGACCAGAAACAACCAATTGTAAGCGATTTGTAAATTTGATTTTTGTCAATTTTGCAATATCAACTCCAAAAGAAAGGTTTCTTAAACGCCAGAAAGAAGCATCTTCATAGAAGTAGTTCTTTGTTCCGTTCGCTGCACCACCTGCATAAATACTTCTGTAGAACGCAGTGTAAGCTTGTGTTTCTCCATTAATAGTAATAGGCTGATCGTAATCAGAGTGAATACCATCACGGTACATCCACTGCTTAGTTTGGTTGTAAAGGTTATTACCATATACCCAATCCCATTGCATATTGAATGTGAAGATGCCTTTGTACTGTAAGTTGTTGATGAAGCTCATGTTGAACTTAGGGTTAGGATCACCTAGGCTAGATTGACCAGGTAATGAAACCGCTTGTTTAGTTGCTTTATTTACAACCCAGCCATTGCTGGCTACTTCAAAATTGCCTCTTTGTGCTTCAGGAATAAATGGCAAACCAGTTAAAGGATTTAATTCCGTTAATGATCTCATCATTTTGAAACCAAAGAACTGACCAATTTTATATCCTTGTTGTAATGTGATACCCACACTACCTGCAGAAGATAATAAAATTACTGGAGGTCCTTTTACATAAGCAATCTCAGAAGCTTGATTCGCATAATTGGTGATGAAATCCCAATTCCAATCTTTTCCAGAGTAAACATTTAAGTTTAAAGAAGCTTGTAAACCACTTGATTTCAATCCAAATGCGTTATCTAGTTTTCCACCCACACCTGTAGAAGGTGCAGCGTCTACACTATAGATAGCGTTATCTGTATTTCTGCTCCAATAAGTAGCAGAGATATTTGCAGTTTTAAACCACTCACCTTTACCAAGTGTAAAAGTTAAATCGGTACCAATTTCAGTCTCTTTAGATAACTCCACCGATAAGTTTGGATTTGGGTTGGTAGTAGGGAAAGTAAATACACTAGCACCACCTAAATTCTGAGCACCTAAAATTGTGAAACGTTGGAAGGCACCTGGTTGGATACCTGCCTCACCATAACCAGCTCTAAACTTCACTTCAGATAAAATGTTGGAGATTTTTAAATCCTGCCAGAATTTTAAGTTAGATAAAGTAAAGAAGAAGTCTCCTCTAGGGAAGGTTTGTGCAGTCGCACCAGAACCGAATGCAGATGAGAAGTCACTTCTAACACCTACAGAGAAACCTGTAAAGTTAGAGAACTCAAATCTTTGGTTAGCTAAGAATCCATATGTTACAAATGGCTCTATATAGTCTCTTACAACTCTGTAGTTAGCAGCTTGAGCCATGTTCCATGGTGCATAACCAGGACCGTCAAAAGCAGCAGCTCTGAAAGATCTGAATTGATTACGACGGTAATCAAATGCAGCTGTTGTGAAAGTCTTTAATGGGATATTGATATTGAAATCCTTTTCAAAATCGGTACGGAAGTTCACAGTACCAATAAAGTTTTGGAAAGTAGTTCTATCAACGTAGTTATCAATCTCACCAGTTGTGAATGCAGTAGGAGCAGGAGACCAGTTATAAGTATAACGGTTTTGTAATACTCTGTTCTTGTTACCCCACTGCTCATCATAAGTATAAGTTGTGTTGTTGTTGTTATAGTTCAATGCATATTTTGCATCAAATTCTAAGAACTTAGGCAACTTATAGTTTAAGTTAAAGTTTTGGATTACATCCACAGTTGCAATATTAGTACGAGACTCATCATTTGAAGCAAAAGGGTTAGAGTGGTTCACCCCACCTGCTGCACCAAAATAAGTTGCATATTTACCATCTGTATTTTTTTGGTCAAAAGGAACAAATGGACGTGCATTGTTAATTGCAAATACAAAACTACGACCATCTTGATCGTTCATTGTATTCTTAGTGTAGATCAATTGTGTTGTTGAAGTAAACTTTAATCCTTTCGCAACTTCAAATCCTATTTTAGAAGTTAAGTTAGAACGAGAGAATTCACCATTGTTGATGAAGTTTGAATTCTGTTGGTTGTTAGATGCAGAGAATAAGAAATCAACTTTATCTTTTGCACCAGAAACAGTTACTGAATTATTCAAAGCATACCCTTGTTGTAAGAACATCTTGTAATGGTCGATGTACTGTAAGTTCTTGTTGTAAGGTTTGTTTTGGAAACTATTCACGTTTAATGCATCGTAAACAACGTCACCGTTGTAAACTAATGTAGAAGGATCTAAAGACATGATTGCTCCAGAACCAGTTAATACGTTATTGTTTGCATCAGTTCTGAATGCGTGGTTTTTAGCTTTAGATAAACCACCAATATTTAATAATTCATTGGTTGTAGCGCTTGAGCTAAATTCAATATTTAACTTACCAGCTTTACCTTTTTTAGTAAACAATTGGATAACACCATTCGCACCTTGCGCACCATATAAAGATGCAGCAGCAGCACCTTGTACTACCTCTACTCTTTCGATGATGTTTACGTCAATAGAGTTTAAACTTGTACCACGTGCTTCAATACCATCGATCAAGATCATTGGAGATGTTCCACCTTGTACAGAGTTAATACCTCTTAATAAGATTTGTAAAGGACGACCAGGGCTACCGTTGGTACTGCTAATTTGAGCACCAGCAATTTGACCAACTAATTGTTGACCAACATCACCTGTAGGCACTTTAACTTGGCTAGAAAGGTTTACAGATTCAACTGCAACCCCTAACTTTTTCTTACTTGTTGCAGCACCAACACCCGTAACAACTACCTCGCTCAAAGCCTTCACATCAGAAGTCAAAACGATTGTTAAGTTAGTGTTGCTAGCAGTTACTTGCTTGCTTTCAAAGCCTAAAGCAGAAACTACTAAAGTAGCGCCTTTTTTTACTGAGATAGTAAATGTACCATCATTACCGGCACTCACACCCTTAGTAGTGCTTTTCTCAAGCACACTTGCTCCGGCAACAGGATCATTCTTTTCATCAATAACCTTACCGGTTATAGTAACTGTTTGTGCGAAACCGACCATGATGGTCATTAAAAAAGCACAAACACTTACAATGATTTTTTTAGTCATGTTGTTTTGTTTTGTAATTAAAATTTTTCTGTAAGGGAAGGATGTTCAAAAACTTATTGTAATAAGCGGTAAAAATCATTCCTTTAGCAGACGAATATAATGAAGAATTAACAATTTCGTAACTAAAAACTAACAAAAAAATAAAAATGAGGCGTAACAAATGTTAGTATATAAGCCGTTTATATAGTCACTATTAAAACTTTTATAGCCTCGTTTTTTATATTAAAATTCTCAATTAAGGGTAAATCGTTTGATTTTGAATGATTTACGTAAATAATGTAAAAAAGCAACCTTAGATGAATTAATCTTACTTTTAAAGTACAAATCTCCCTAACATGAAACATATCCTAAAGGCCTTATTTTTTTGTAGTCTCCTAATTATCAGCCATTTAAGTCAAGCTCAAACTTTAAATAATTTTAGTTTGAAAGATATAGGTCAATCTGTTATTCTTACAATGGACGGCAATGGCAAAATGGTGAATCTTGGGGTAGATATGGAAAATTATGGATCTCCTTATTTTGATCCGGAGTTTTTACCAGCAAACATTGTATTGGCAACTGGTCAACGCTATGAAAATGTACTTATAAAAATAAATTTACTAAGCAATGAAGTGATTTATAAAACACCCGAAGGAAAAGAACTTGCTGTATTACCAGCCATCAAGCAAGTGGAGTTGAATCAAAATGGTAAAATAGTTTTTTTTGAATACGGTTTTCCTGTTTTTGAAAAACAAAATCAAAAAACAATTTATCAAGTACTTACAAAAGGCAAAGTGAGTTTGCTCAAATATTTTTTTATTCAAGTAACAGAAGCAAAGCCATATAGTAGTGCAACCATGTTAAGAACCATTGAGCAGTTTCCTAGATTATTCTTGTATGATCAATCAATGAGTTTAAAAAAAGCACCAAAGTCAAATGAGGATTTATTAAATCTCTATGAAGCAGATGCAAAAAAGATTTTTAGTATTCTTCAAAAAAATAATTTGAAAATAAAGAAGGAAGAAGACTTTATAAAATGTATTTCAAAATTAAACGAAAACTAGACCAGCCCTATTTTAAAATATCTCTAATGATTTTTAAATGGTGTTCGGTATGAATCGCTAGAAATTTAATCGTTTGTTTTTTATTAAGCTGTCCAAAAAATGGGTGCATAAAATATTGGTTAGCCTCGCAATCTTTTAAATAAGTAATAGCCTGATAAGTATTTTTTAAACTTTCTTGTAATAAATCAACTGTAATTTCTTCAGAAGGAATTACCACTTTAGGTGCTTTAGCTTTACCTCTTGGGATGGTCTTTGTCAAAAAGACAACAAAACGCTTTACATTAAATTTACTTTTATACAGCTTAGGTTCTGACTGGGCTACGGTCGCTGTAATTTGCTTAATCACTAATAAGCTATGTTCAATATGCCAACCAACGGAAACCTCCGATATGGCTTTATTGGATTGGTTGTAATCAGCAATATAATTTGCTAATTCAGGCAGGATGGCATCTATATTTTTCATAGTAGATTAGGTAAAATGAAATACAAATTTTAAAATCGAATATAGTTCGTTTAAATCATTAAAATTCTATAATAAACCCAATGGTAGGGATTAAAGTGCCTTCGGCATTTTCTAACAAATAAGGAATTGCATTGCTGCCATTTGTTTGCACAGGTTTGCCATTGGTACTTACGAAGCGAGTATTATCATCTGTTCTTTTAAATGTATACTGAGGAGATCCAGTACTTTTAGACGCATAAAAATTTTGGATATCGATGTAAAAATCAAAAGTAGTTTTTTTATAGTTCCATTTTTTATCCAAACGAATGTCTCCCGAATGAAATGCTTTTAATCTTAAAGTATTCACTTGGTCGTAATCAAATACGCCCGATCCAAGTGTTAAAAAATTCAATCTACTTTGCTCTAAATTAAATGGCGTGTATGGAGCAGCTCCTTGATATCTGAATTTAACACCAAGCTCCCAATTCTTTGGAAGCTTATAGCCTACAGTTGTACTGATTAAATGTCTGTTATCCCAGCTTGCAGGTTTTAATTTTTTATCGAGACCTGAAAATTCACTCCAGTATAGAGTATAACTAAACACACCAAAGAATTTTTCAGTCAATTTTTGTTGTGCAAAAAACTCAAAACCATAGGCCCTTCCAGTACCATCTTGTTGGATAGGTTCGTTGCCGATTGCACCAAATTCTATCCCCTTATTGGCAAGACTAATTTTATCTAGCGTGCTTACTGGATAATTTTTATACCCCTTATAAAATCCTTCGAATGTGAAACGAGTTGTACTCGAAGGCAGGTATTCAAATCCAGCAACATAGTGGTTAGACTGAATGTACTTTCCGGGATTCGTGAATCCATTATTGGTATAAGCCAATTGCGTATAACTAGGCAGTCGATAATAGGTACCATAACTTGCACTAAAATTCCAGGTATTACTTAATGCATAACTTAAACTAATTCTTGGACTCAATTGCTCCAAGGGGTTTTGACTACTTGACTCAAAGCTATTCGCATCTGCTCTTATCCCTGTGCTAACAGCCAGGCGATCATCCAATAATCTTGTACCTAATTGTACAAACCCGCCATACCTTAAAAAATTAACTCCAGTGTTGGTATTAAATGTAATTGCGTCTTGTATTGTTTTGCCAGCACTGTCTTTTAAAGCAGGTCTGAATAATTGATAAAACGCATTGTCAAATTGAACATACTGTGCCACTAATCCATAACTTAAACTAATATTATTACTATTTTTTGTGACATCGAATCTTAATTTATTTTCTGTTTCGTTGCTTCTAATTTGATAGGTGCGCGTTGCGTCAGAAGGTTTTTCATTGTCCTCGTATCTATCTGCTTGATTGTCTAATGTGTTTCTGCTGATAGATAAATTCCAATACCCATCTTGAATTAATTTTTTCAAAGAAACACCAAGGGTATAGTTCCATTGATTTACCAATGGATTATTGTTGATGGCGAATAATTTTTCGGGCGTTACTTCTCTTGGTGCTGCTAATCTAAATTCATCAATGGCTGCAAGTCCAAGTGTAGTCAAAGTGGTTTTATCATTAATTTTTGTAGTAGTCTTAAATTGATAATCCCAATAGTTGGGACGTATAGGCAGATCCAGTGCTTTGAATAATAATTCTAAATAACTTCTTCTGACAGAAGCTAAGAAAGTTGTTTTTTTAGAGATAGGTCCATCTAAAGTGGCAGCCACTTCTGTACCACTCATTCTAAAATTACCTTGTAATTTATTGGCGTTACCGTTTTTTTGACGAAACTGAAAAACACTACTCAATGTATTGTCATATCTGGCATCAAATGCAGAAGTGCTCAATTTAACATCCTGAATAAAACTCACGTTCAATATTCCTTGAGGACCACCACCACTTCCTTGCGTACTAAAGTGATTGATAATTGGTACTTCAATCCCATCTAGATAAAAAACGTTTTCACTTGGTGCGCCGCCTCTAATAATAATATCATTTCTAAAAGTACCGCCTGCTGCGCCACCGCCTACACCTGGTAGGGATTGAATCACTTTACTAATATCAAAATTACCTCCTGGATTGGCTTTGATATCCTCGGCGGTTAGTCTTTGAATACTCAATGGACTCTCTAAAGTGGTTGCTTTTGCTGTATTGCGTCTACTTGAAACTGTCACAGCGTTCAGTTGGTTGACAGTAGGTTCAAGTTCAATAGTGAAAGTGTTTTCATTACCCGATGTGACTATCACGTTGGTGAGTAACTTATCTTGTATACCAAGGCCAGATATCTTAATGGCATAGGTCCCAGGCAAAAGACTAGTAAACCTAAATGCACCATTGCTGTCTGAGATCATTTTTTCACCACTAGGCGTTAATGACACCAAAAGTCCTGCCGCATTTTGTTGGGTTTTTCGATTCACCAATACACCGCTCAACTTACCTGTATTTTGAGCTGTCCCTTGCGCATTTGCAAGATGGATACCAAAAACGACCAATAACCCTGCAAAAACCATTTTAAACCATTGCATATACTTCATTATTTGAATTCATATATAAAACAATGAAAGCAAGGGTTTTGTTTACTGTTTAGTGAAAATATTAGATCTTTTTTGCAACATGGTCTAAAACCATAAAAGCAGTCTCGGCCATCAGGTTCCCCTTATTATCGAGTAACGGATTCACTTCGGTCAATTCAATACAAACAAGTTTGTTGGATAAAAACAATTGATCAAAAATGCCTACAATTTCTTCGGCAAAAAAGCCAATTGGCACTGGAGTACCAGTACCGGTAGAAACATGATCGCAGTCCATAGAATCCACATCAAAGGAAATATAAATGCTATCGCAATCTTGTAATTGTTCTACTGCCTCTTTCACGCAAACCTCTAGTCCACGGAATCTTAATTCTTCTACCTTATAACATGATACTTCCTGTTTATCAATGATATGCGCTTCGGCAGATTCAAAATCTCTCAATCCAAAATAAATTAAATCGGAGGGGTTTAATTTTTTATCGGGCGTGCCTACACTTTTTAAATTATTCCAATGTAACAATGTGGCAGCATTTGGTTCGTTGATTTTACAATCAAGGTTATCTTCTTGAAGGGCAGCAGCTAAAGGCATCCCATGAATATTTCCGGAGGGAGATGTGAAAGGAGAATGTAAATCGGCATGCGCATCAATCCAAATAACACCGAGTCTTTTTTCTGGATTTGCTGCTTTGATGCCGCTTATTGTTCCCAATGCAGAAGAGTGATCACCAGATAATACAATTGGAAAAAATCCAGTATTAATGGTTGTTCTAACTACATCTGAAACCCTTTGGCATTGCTCCACCACATGCTCGATTCTCTTTGCAAAATTATTATTGTTTTTATTGTAGATGGTTTCGTTATGTGTTTCAACGTCTACAAATAAATGGCGGTGAAAGAAATCATTATTTTGATTGATTGCTGCAATTTCAATGGCATCTATACCTAAATCAGATCCTCTTGTTCCAGCCCCAATATCAGATCTATTTTTAATTAATTTAAT
>Ga0208597_1000187_pt1 | contig 23654 bp, 4 predicted proteins | sample LakMenEpi05May12_FD_150673 | JGI IMG/M metagenome (GOLD analysis project Ga0208597, IMG submission 150673) | Freshwater microbial communities from Lake Mendota, WI - 05MAY2012 deep hole epilimnion (SPAdes) | ecosystem: Environmental > Aquatic > Freshwater > Lake > Epilimnion/Euphotic zone ...
TGCGGCATCTCCAGCCCAGCCGCTTATCAAGCAAGATTGCAGCAACGAGAGGAATTCGGCATTTGGCAGCAGCAGCCATTTCCTGAAGTTCTTGCGATGTTACTCGCCTAACAAAAAAGCGATAAGCATCATGACATGGCGCCAACGGCTAGGCATTTTTCTCCTATTCATCAAAATACACCGCTTGATAAGAATGACTGAAGCGGTGTGACATCTACAGCAACTATGAACATGCATAGTTTACAAAATAATATGCACAAAAATATGCTTGCCTCCAGATCAAAATCTGCTAATCACCAATCCAGTTACAGTTGTAATACAAATAACGCGTAAAATCCCAACTCAAAAAACCTATGAAACCAACACGCAATCCATTTGTGCGCGCTGCTCTCGCGTCTGCTATCGTCATCACCGCTGGCCAATCCATCTACGCCGCTGGCGGTTCTTGGAATGTCAATAACCCCGGCGACTGGTCCACTGCCAGCAACTGGACTCCCGCCGCTATCCCTGGCACAACCGCTGGTGACGTAGTCAACCTTCAGTTCAACATCACTGCCGCCCGCACGGTGACGATCAACACCACCAGCAGAATCGTCGGCGACCTCAACATCGGCGATCCAACTGCAACCCTCTTCAGTTACACTCTTGCTGCTTCCGGATCCGCGGCTTTGCAACTGGACGGCACCGGCAGCACCGCTGGAACTGTGGACTTCACCGCAGCGATTGCCAACACGATCAGCTCACCCATCACCTTGGTGGACAACGGAGTTTTCCGCTCCAACGTGAATGCGGTCATGACCATGAGCGGCATCATTTCTGGTGCTAGCAAGACCCTCACATTCAACAACGACACCAACGGCACAGCTAATGCCGCTACTGCGTCTCAAGGCCAGTTCAGCCTTACTGGCGCTAGCACCTATTCTGGAGGTACTAGCATTTCCGATGTCCGCGTTGCCGCCGGCAGTGCCACCGCACTTGGTAGTGGGGCTGTCTCCATTGCCTCGGGTGGCCAAGTTTTTCTTGGTTCCGTGCTGACCCTCGCCAATAATTTCAGCATTGCTGGCAACGGCTGGGCTGAAACCGCCACGGGCCAGCCCTTCGGAGCCCTGCGTCTCGACAGCGGAACGGTCTCGGGAACCGTCACCATGACTGCCGCCGCCGCTGTCGGAAACAACAGCGGCACCGGAACCATCTCCGGCGTCATCTCCGGAAGCTTTCCCCTCACCAAGCGCGGCGCTGGCACCATCGTCCTTTCCGGAGCCAATACCTTCAATGGCGGTGTCACCATTACCAACGGGATTCTCCAGCTTAACAACAACTCCGCGGCCGGTTCCGGTGCAATCGCCCTGACTACCGGTGGAAACACCACCACAGGCACCCGCGTCGCAATCAACGGTGGGGTCACCATCGCCAACAACATCACGATCCCTGCGACTACAGGAGCCGCTGGTCGTGGCAACATCGAGTATTCCGGCACCACCGGCGCGGCCACCGTCAACGGCAGCATCAGCATCACGGGTGGGCCTAGCAGTGGCGGTCTCCTCTACGGCGGGCCTTCTGCGGTAAATGTGCTTCACCTCGCTGGTCCCATAACCTCCACGGTGCCGTTCAGCCAGCGCGACCGATTCGTCAAGTATTCGGGTGGTGGCACGGGATATTCCGGCACTGTCACAATTACCGGTACGGCCATCGTCGGGGCTGTCAATGGCATTTCCACCACGGCGAATCTCCTCCTCGGAGGCTCAGGCGGAGCGAACCTTGACTTAAACGGCTTCAACCAGTCTCTAACAGGCATCAGCCGCAACGCCAACACCTGCGTCATCGGCAACAGCTCCACTACCAGCGACTCCACCCTGACAATCACGGGAACTTCCACCTACTCCGGAAACATCACCGACGTCATCGCCACCGGCACCCGCAAGGTGGGACTCACCGTCTCTGGCGGAACGCTCTCGCTCTCTGGCACTAATACTCATAGCGGCGCAACCACGGTCAGCTCGGGGGCGCTGCTCGTCACGACCGCTACCGCCATCGCGCCGAACAGCCCGCTCTCAGTCGCTAACGGCACGAAATTCAGCTACCAACCCAACGCCATCGGTGCAGTCACCATGGGCGCGGCCTCCAATACTTTCGCTGGAGGCTCGGCTCTGGGAGTCGCACTGGGCGGCTCCGTCGGCGAGTGCGCGATGAACTTCCCCGCCGCCGTAACTGCATCGGGCAATATTACCTTGGATGTCTGGGCTGTTCCGGGTGCAAGCATTGCCGAGGGCACCCATACCCTCGTCTCCGCTCCACTCGGCGGCCTTCTCGGTGCTACTTACACCTTGGGCAGTTTCCTCAATTCCTCCGATTCAACGATCGGCAATCTCGTCGTTACTGACACCGCCATCACGATTGATGTCACAGCAGCTTCACCTCTGCTGACCGCCTTCTGGAAAGGTGGGCTTGCTGGCAGTCCCAGCGTATGGAGTGCTTCCAATGGCTCCACTCAGAGCAACTGGGTCGCCACATCCGGTGGATCTGACCAAGCCTTGGTTCCGGGAGCCCTTGCCGATGTGGTCTTTTCGAACTCTACTGTAACCACCGCCCCGACGGCTATCACCCTAGGCAGCAACGTTGCGGCCAAGAGCCTGACCATCTCCGATACCACGAACGGTCTCGGAATCGCCGCCGTCCCCGCCAACTCCAGCAACCTTACCATCGGCGAAGGAGGTCTCTCCATGGCCAGCGGCGTCCCCGCTAGCTCGATTGCCGTGCCAGTAATCGTTACTGCCGATCAAACTTGGACCAATAACTCCGAGAATCCACTCAGCCTTACGTCCTCCCTCAACGGCTCCACTTTCGGTTTTACCAAGAATGGCACGGGGGCCATCACCGTATCCGGAGCCTCTACCTTCGGCTTCGACGTCAATGTCAACGCCGGAGCGCTCACTTTGACCAGCGGCACGATTGCGGGTTCTCCCGTCACCGTAGCTTCCGGAGCTTCCTTCACTTCTGGAGCTGCGATCAACGGCTCAGGTTCTCTATCCACAACTGGAACCACCACCATTTCTGGTGCTAATAACTACAATGGTGTCACCGATGTTCTGGGCGGCACCCTCACGATGACGGGTGGCACGATCGCTGGCTCGGCGATTACTGTCGCCTCCGGGGCCACCTTTACCCAAACCGGCGGAGTTATTTCCGGCGCATCAGGTCTCTCAACTGCGGGCACCACCACCCTCGCAGGCAACAACACCTTCACGGGTGATGTTGACCTCACAGGGGGAATTCTTAGTGTTGCTCTTACCAACGCTTTGACTGGCCACCTCGGAGCTTCCGCCGCCCCCGCTACGCAATCCAAGTATATCAACTTTAGCAACGGAGCCACCTTACTCAACACAAACACCTTCAACAACAACGTTGGCAGCGCAACCGTCCGACAGTTCGTTTTCAACTTTGGCACAGGCGGTGGCATTCTTGATGTTCCAGCCACCTTCTCTCTCGTGCTTGACGACGGCGCGGTCGTTTCCAACGCTAACAACGCAGCCCAGCTCCAAGGCTCAGGAAATCTCACCAAGATCGGCGACGGCATTCTAAGTCTGGGCAACGGCACCAGCGATTTCTCCGGCTTCACTGGTCAAATTTTTGTCAATGCCGGGACTCTCACCACGGGTGCCGTTAGCATCAGTCCCTTCGGTGACAGCGCTGCTGGCACCACCGTCGCCTCCGGTGCTACGGCTGATTTGAAAGGTGTCAGCGTCGGGGCCGAGCCCTTCATCATCAACGGCGACGGAGTCGCCCTAGGCGGCGCACTCATCAGCAGTGCCGGCACTGGCAGCACCAGCGGACCGATTACGATCGCCACCAACAGCAGCATCGGCGGAGCAGGCAATCTAGCTCTATCCGGAGCACTATCCGGTACCGGAGCACTTACCAAAATCGGGGCTGGTTCTGCCTCTTTCACGGGAGATGTTTCCGGCTTCTCCGGTGGACTTACCCTCTCCGCAGGTTCCCTCACAGTTCCGGACACCATGTCCGTCGCAGACCTCACCCTAACCAGCGGCTCACTCTATGGGGAAATTACCTCCACATCGATGACCCTGGATGGCGGAACCATCTTCTTCGACCCGAATTCGGCAGATACCCTCGCTACCGGCGCACTGACCGTCAATGGAGCCGTCGTCCTCGATGTGACGACCCTGCCTCCTACCGCGACCGTCCCCGTGATCACCTCCACCAGCCTAGCAGGGTCTGGCACCTTCACAGTGGCCAACGCCGCAAACTACCGCACTATCCCCGTGGTGAATACTAGCGCTACCGGCGTCACCGTTACCTTCGGTACCGGCAAGGCACTGACTTGGACCGGCACTACGAGTGGTGTTTGGGATATCAACGCTACTACTAACTGGAACAACGGCGTCGGAGCCGATGTCTTCTACTCAGGGGATTCCGTCACCTTTCCCGAAGGTGGTCTCAACCCTGAAATCACTCTTGCAGGGCTAATCTCGCCCGCCGGAGTGGTCGTTAACTCCAGCACCACCAACTACACCCTCACCTCCACCACGGGCAACCAGCTCACCGGAGCCACGGGCATCAGCAAGACCGGAGCATCCACGCTTACCCTCGTCGGCGCAAACCTCAACTCTGGGATCACATCCATCGGTGGCGGCATTTTGTCCATAGCCGGTACGAACAGCATCGGCAACAGCATTCCGGGCAATAGCATCGCACTCTCCGGCGGCGGTCAACTCCGTTACACTGGCACCACCGCCGCCAATTTTGGCACCGCTCGCAACGTTACAGTTGGTACCGGAGGAGGTGTAATCAGTCACAACAGCGGTACCGCAGCGACTCTGAGTTTCTCTGGAGCTCTCTCGGGCACGGCACCGCTCAGCTTTCTCACCGAAGGTGCTGGCACGGGCACCTACTCGCTGAGTGGCAACAATTCTGGCTACACGGGTGACATCACCCTGAATGCTATGAGCACAGGCCTCACGACTGTGATCCTGGAAAACCAAGCCGCCGTCCCAGCCAGCGGTTCCATCACCATCAACCATCCCGCGCTTGGTGCCGCCGCAGGCAATGCAAACACCTTGAACCTGAGGGGGCTCACCACGCCCGCCGGCCTTGATATCGCGCTGACCTGCGGTCTCAACGGCGCACTCAGCATGCGCAGCCAGATCACCTATAACGGTGACGTGGTGGTCAACAGTCCGCTCAAGTTGACTGGCGGTGGCTCGATCATCCAGATCTCAGGGACCGGCAGCCTCACCCTCAACGGCAACATCACCGAGGCCACTCCTGGAAGTTTCGGCACGGGTAACACCCTCTTCCCGCGCGGCACCTCGCCCATCATCCTTAACGGCACGGTCAATCTGCCGGGAGCAGTCTTCGCCCACACCGAAGCCGGAGTCCTCACCATCAACTCTACGGGCAACATCTGGGGAATCACCAACATCAGCCAGGGGTCGATGGTCCTCGGAACGACCGATGCCTTGGCGACCGGAGCCAGCCTGAACCTCGGCCAAAACGATGCCGTCGCCTGCACGCTTAACATGGCTGGCTTTAATCAGACCGTGGCCGGCCTGATCTCCAACCCCATCGCCGTGGGCGCCAACACCACGGGCAAGGTTATTACCTCCGCCGACTCCTCGATCCTTACATCCTCACCCATCGCGGATGTCACCTACGCGGGACTTATCACCGGAAATGTTTCCTTGGTCAAACAAGGCAGCTTTACCCAAACCCTACTCGGATCGAGCACCACGTTTGGTGACATCACCGTCGATGGAGGAACCCTCGCCGCCAATGCTTCCGCAGGCACTGGCACCGCACTGGGAGCTGCCAGCGACACCCGTATCATCACGGTCAACAACACTGGCATCCTAAGCTTCGGTGCTGCCAACGTCTTGACCTCGAATTTTTCCTCAATCTCGGTGCCATCACTGGTCATCAACGCCGGAGGCACCGTGACCAATAACGTGGCGGGCAACAATGCCTTGGGCAACGTGACCCTCAACGGCGGCACACTGACCGCCACCGATGGCCACGCCACCTACGGAGCCTTTAACATCAACGGCGACATCATCTCCACCGGCACCTCGACCATCTCGAGAACCGGGTCGGCTGTCATGATGCTCACCAGCCAAGGTGCTAATGGTGTAAATACCGCATCCAACATTGAGGTCACCAGTGGCACGCTCACCATCTCAGCTCCGTTGGGTGATCTAGCCGTCGCCGAATCCAAAATCAGTGGCCTGAACAAAACAGGCTCAGGAACCTTGGTGCTATCTGGTGCGAATTTCTTCACCGGTGGTACTACCGTGGCTGAAGGCACTCTCGAACTCACCGACGATGCGCAACTCAAGTTCGTCCTCGGTGCCACCTCCGGCACGACGACTAACATCAGTGGTGCGGGTACTGTCACGCTCAGCGGCGACTTCGTCATCGATACCACGGCAGCCGACGCCCTTTTCTCTGGCACTTGGCTCATCGAGGATGTCACCAGCCTCACCGGTGCGTATGGGTCCACCTTCACTGTACTAGGGTTCGCGGATATCGGTAGCAACAAGTGGGAGAAGACCGTTGGCATCAAGAAATACACCTTTGACGAAACAACCGGTATCCTCACACTTGAATCCCCCGGCTACTCGTCATGGGCGACGACCAACGGCGCGGGGGCCAATCTCAATGATGACCACGACAACGACGGTGTTGCCAATGGCATTGAATACTTCATCGGCGGCCCGACTGGAAACACCACGGGCTTCACTCCACTGCCCGGCGTGGTCAACAATTCAGGCACGCTCAGCGTCACCTGGACCAAGGCACCCGGCTACACCGGTGTTTACGGCACCGACTTCGTAGTGGAAACCTCCGCCACCCTTTCAGGGGTGTGGACACCACAGACTGCCACGCCCACCGCTGGATTCACCGTGACCTTCCCGTCAGCAACGGAAGTGAAGTTCACCTTCCCCGCCGGAACGACCAACTTCGCCCGCCTCAAAGTCACCGGACCATAAGCCGTCGACTCCTCCACAGCGGCCATCCTGCAATAAGCGGGATGGCCGCTGTTGCGTACCGCCTCGCGTTCAAACTCCACACCGCCGCCGATCAAACCGAGGCAGATATCCGCAGACGAATGAACGGACATTGATTTCCACTCGAGCTCGCATGTTCAGCGAAATTCTCTGAAATTTCTGAGGCCACAAAAAACGCAAAAATCACAAAACCTAAACTTTTCCTCCCTTGCGCCATGCATTCTAGAAAGGCTCGCCAATCACCGCAAGCGGCGGCGTCTCAGTGCCAATCCGAGCAACCCTGTAAGGCCCAGCATGGTAGTGGAGGTCTCAGGCACCACATAAACGGCAAGACTGCCATTGTCGAAGTAGGCAAATCGACCGAGTGAACCCACCGCAACCTTGTTGGTAATGCCGAAGTTTTCGATCGCAGATGCATCAAATGTCGTCGCTGTGTCGGAGATCAGCGTGTATTCCGTATCGAGTGCGAGTGCATCCCAATCGACACCTAACAAATTGTCTATGCCAAAACCCGAACCAAAGGTCACACTTCCGGTGATTTTCAAAGGATCGGCAAGACTAACGATGGTGAGAAAACTATCACCCGCGAGAGATACCGAGCCGAAGATATCTCCTGTGCCGCCCAAGGTAGCACCACTGGCAACACTGACGGCTCCCGTGTTCGTAGAGCTTGTTCCGAGGGTCCCATTCACCAAAAGTGTTCCCGCGGAGACTGTAGTTGTTCCCGTATAAATACTATTCGAACTAATCACCATGGTGCCAACGCCCGTTTTTTCGATGCTGCCCACTCCCGAACCGTAATCGCCCGATGCATTACGCAAAGGAGCTGAAACTGTGAGGTCCGCAGCAGCATCGCCCGTAGCATTCGCAACGTCGAACGTTGTAGTGCCATTGATGAGGTGGTTCGCCCTGCCATTGCTTGAAGAAATTGTAGATGGCGCAGTACCACCTACGGTGATACTACCCAGAAATTGATAACCTTCATACGAGCCTGTGTCACTAGTGCCATGCGTGAGAGTTGCGCCGTTCAGCGTAACATTTCCCACAATGTTGAAACGTGTGGAGCTAACAGTGCCACCATTGGCAACGATTTGCGGGATTGTGGCTGCACTTTTACCCGATCCGCCAAACTGATTATTGGCGCGCATATCCAATGTAGCCCCCGTGTTGACCGTGATCGTTCGAGAACCGTTCACCGTTCCTAGATATCCACTGACGCCACCGCCTTGCGCGGTGCCAGTGCGAATGGCACCATTGTCAATCGTGATGTCCCCTGAATAACTATTGGATAAATTATCTAGCAACATCGTGCCGGCACCAAGTTTCCGAATACCGCCTGTGCCGCCAACATTGCCGCCATTATCAAGACGCATCGTCACCTCAAGATCGACATCAGCTCCCGCAACGGTATCGGCAACATTGAAATTCTGCTGTCCAGAAAGGTGAATGCCTCCCGTGCCATTCATCGTGGACTTCCCTGTGCCCGTCACATTTACCGTCGCGGCTCCTGTGCTCGTATTTGCTAACAAAATATCCCAACCCGCTAAACCGCGATTTGACGTCCATGTTGAACCATCGTTGAGCGTCACATTGCCGATCCGGCTATCCATGTTGCCATTCATCAACAAGGTTGAGCCATTCACGGTGATGACCCGAGAGTTGTCCACAGCAGTGCCGTGACCACCCACAAACATGTTGGTAGCACCCAACTCTAAGGTCGAGCCATTGTTGACCGCGATTCCCGATGTATTCAGCATCGTACTCGATACAGCCAAATAGCCGGCATTCACGGTAGTTGTCCCTGCGTAGGACGTAGCCGCAGTGATATTCATGCGGCCGGCTCCTTCTTTGATGAAATTGCGCGCTCCACCGTCTTGGTTCAACTGACCCGACCACAGCAAATCCACCGCAGCGGCGCCATCGGCCACGGTAAATGTCGTATTCGGTTGGCGAAGTCGAGAATTCATGCTCACCGTCGATGTCGTCGCCGAGGCCAGTGTAGTCAATGAAGTCGAGCCATTGAAAAAGTCAAAAGTCGAACCTGCGATGCCTGAAATCGTCGCCCCTTGGAGCGTGATCGCCATGTTCGAAAACGTTTGATTCGCCGTCGTGTTGACATGAAGCGCCCCGCCTTCGTTGAGATTGATCGAAGTGATACGCTGCGCACCCGTACCCCATCCAGTTGCATCGCCAACACTCAAGTGAAGCGTTCCTCCATTGTTCACCGTTACCGTGCCACGAATGGTGCCATCTTGACCGCCGCCACCAGTGAGATCCAAAATCCCCCCATTGATCACGGTATTTCCGGTGTAAGTTTTGCGAGTGCTGAAAGTAGTCGTCTCGTTGCCAGACTGCAAGGTCACTGATCCCGAGCCCGATATGTTATTTGCAACGGTCAAGTTGCCCGTACGATGAAATACTAGGCTTCCATTGTTGGTGACATCACCACTGCCCAAACTACCAGTTGCGCCGCCGGCTCCTACGCGAAGTATCGCATTCGTATTGATCGTGCTCGTGCCATAGGTATTCCCATCGGCCGCCAAAATCACGGTGGATTTTTGATTGAGGATCAACGATCCATTGCCACCAGATCCATTACCGTTGCTCAGCACGCCATTGATCGTAAGCGTATTGCCGTTGTCACCATCATAGACGTTAAGACTCCGATTGTTGTCCAAAACAGTCAAAGCCCCAACCACAATGTTTCCACCAACAGGATTGATCTCAATGTTGTTGCGCGCATAGATACCCGCCGTATTGATCGTCAAGGTTTGACCACTGCCCGCATCATTTTCGATTTTGCTGTGCAGGCCAAATCCATTGCCCGAAATGATGTATGAGGCACCAGCGCTAGAAAGCAAACGCCACTCGCCAAAATCATCTCCGGTGGTGTAGTTATTGTTAGGAGTGAGTCGTGATGATGCTCCAAATTGCAATACCACGCCACTGCCGACCGAGGGTGTCGCCCCGCCGATCCAGTTACTTCCTGTGCCAAAAAAATCATCACCACCCGCGCCATTCCACGTCTGAGCTGTGGCGAGCCCGCTCAGCATCATGACCAACGTGCCGTGAAAAAGACGAAATCGGGAAGCACAGCCAGCGCCCATGAGAAGTGAGGAAACGTGCTTGAGTTTCATAAAATGCGTGGAGGGGGATTGGTTGTTATGGTGCAAAACAGCTACGAATCGCCGCAAAAGTCATGGGTATCTGTACTAGCCTTGCGCCCGAATATTAATACCTCGGGCACTTTTTTGCAACAACAATGTCACCGCATCAATCATCAGAGATCGATGCGGATGTGCAAGAAAACCAAAAAGCACTATCACATTATGCCGAACGACGACGGCGCAAGGCCAAGGCCAGCAGTCCGCCAGCACTCAGCAGTGTTGTCGAGCTCTCAGGAATCACCACAAGGGCGAGACTCCCGTTTTCGAAATACGCAAATCGATCCATCGAGCCCACCGAGACTTTGTTATCAATCCCGAAGTTATCGATGTTTGCCAAGCTGAAGGTCGTCGATGTGTCTGAGATCAAGGTGTGGGTGCCGATATCCAACGCATCCCAGTCAATCCCCGTCAGGTTATCGATGCCAAATCCTGTGCCAAATGTCACCGTCCCTGTCACTTTGAGCGGATCGGCGATGTTTTGGATCGCCAAATAGCTGCCGCCATCAAAGGTCACAGAGCCGTAAATTTCTCCCGTGCCACCTAAGCTCGCGCCGCTGTTAACACTCACGACTCCAGTGCTCGAACCACTACTGCCGAGTGCTCCCGTCACCAACAGCGTTCCTGCCGATACCGTAGTCGTGCCCGTGTAGGTGCTCGAACCCGATAAGGTCGCGGTGTTTGATCCAGATTTGATCAAGTTCGTCGTCCCCGCACTGTCTGTGATCGCGGAACTCACTGTGAACGCGCCAGCGGTGGTATCCATGCTTACGTTCGATCCCGTGCGCACGATGTTTCCCGTAGAAATCGCCGCGCCGCTGTTGTCATAAGCCCACTCCTTGATCAGCGCGCCGCCCGTATTGTTGGTGAAAACAACTCGCATGTAGCCGTAGTTGCCACCGTTCAGCTGGAAGCCCATGTAACCTTCTTCGCCCGCGACAAACTTCCCTGTGCCAGTTCCCACATGCGTTTCCGAGGCTCCGTAACCAGCGCCGCCAGGGTTTTGCCCATTGGGCCCCTGCGTAAAGGTTGAAAACACACTGCTACCGTTCACCGTCGTGCCCGTAGCCAGATTCAACACCGCAGAAGTTTCACTGGTTCCACTGCGCACAGGCTGGAAATCCGGCGCATTCCACAACACAGTCCCGCCGAAGAAGGGATTGAAATCCCAGCCCGATACGGGAGCAGTTGTATCATTATTCCACGCCCCCGTCTCCACATTGAGAAACACTCCGTCGAAATCCGCTGGAATGGAAATATCCTGCAAATTGCTATAAATCACATCCGCCGCGCCCGGCAAGATCAGGGCGACTGATGTAAAGTAGGTGAGTGATTGGATTTTGCGTTTCATGGTTTTTTTGTGTGGTTAATTGGGAGGCGCAATAGAATCAGAACGAACTTGTGACTTTCACTTGGAAGAAGCGTGGTTTTTGTGGACCACTGTCGCTAGACACAAGATTCGGGAACGGCACCCGCACCACTTCCAGCAAGCTATCGCTTGCAACTACGGTTGCCCCTACAGCACTTGCCGTCCATGGAGACAGGTCACTGGAGAACTCGACCGAGTAAGTAAGCCCTGCATCCACATGATCTTTGCGACGCGTAAACACCGCATACCATACACCGCCGACTTCCTCAAGGATCGGCTTACCAGGAGTCGTAAGCGAGCCGCCAGAGTAAACCAAGTCTCCTGTTACAGCCAGCGGATCAGTTCCAAAGGCATATTCCAACAGGTTATTGAGAGAGTCACTATCTGGGTTAGCTGTTTTGCCACCAGCACCACCTGTCGCAGTAACCCAAGCATCATAGAGTCCCTGCGGCGAAGTCAAGACGAGGCTATTGCCGACCTTGACAAGGCTGTATCCTGCAATCGGAGCATCCAGGGTTGGTGTTCCAGTGATGCCCGTAGACGAGGTGATCAAGGTGTAGCTCGGCAGAGTAGGTGTGCCTGTGATCTTGATCGTTCCAGCAGTTACATCAAACGAGCTCGTCGAGGTCGTGGGTGAACCCAGCGTGAAGCTCAACGATGCACCTGCACTCACCGTGATCGGAGAAGCTTGACTGCCACCCACCAAGGCCAATGTGCCAGCGGAAACGGACGTCGCTCCCGTGTAGCTGTTTGCAGCCGTGAGGGTCAGAGTTCCCAATCCGCTCTTGGTGAGCGTGCCAGCCGCAGCAGGAGAAACGGCATCCTCAAGCACTTGGCCGATGGTGATGTCGTTGCCTGTGCCAACATTGAACTTAGCTCCATTGGCAGTCAGATAGGCATCATTAAAGGTTCCCGCAGGCATGTAGGTCGCGCTGGCCGCAAGCGGAGACAGGTAACCAGTCGTCGAATCGAAGGTGATGGTCGCTGTGGAACTAGCACCCTTGGCATTTGTTGGGAAGGCAGGCAAGGTAACCGCAGCCGATCCTCCAATGTTGATGACGGAGGTGTTAGTGCCACCGGCTGACATCAGTGTGAAAGAGTTTGCAGAGAAAGTTCCTCCCGTCAGGTTCAACGTGGCACTCACGCCTGTGGAACCGGCTGCTGTACCACCCATCGTCAGTATCCCCACATTTGCGGTTCCGCCTGTTTGGTTGAACGCGTTGGTCGTATTGTTGGCAGCAGTGTCCGAACGACCAATCTGGAGGATCGAATTGCCACCTGTCGTCATATTGAGCGAACCAGTGCCGCTCAGGTTAAAGGTGCCGCCGCCGCTAGCTGCTCCGGGAGTGGGGTTGGAATTCACACCGAGGATGATTCCCCGACCCGCATTCGCGGCAGTCGTAACGCTTCCTCCACTGAGATTGTAAGTGCCAGTGTTGCCCACAGTATTCTGACCGACCAATAGCTGATCGCCACCAGCGGTGGTGAAGACGATTGCGCCGCCGCTTTGGTTGACGGTGCCTGATCCAGCTGTCGTAGGCATGTCAGCTACGCGCATACGAGTTCCTGAGCCTCCGATAGTATAAGTTCCATTCGTGATTTCTAACGTGGCACTCGTACCAGCAGTGTCACCAGCAGTGAGGATGCCAGAAGCTCCCGTTTTTGCCCCAGTCAGACGCAGAGTGCCTGCACTGACCGTGATGTTACCCGTGTTGGTATTTGCACCAGACAGCGTCCATGTGCCAGTGCCCAACTTTGTGACACCTGTGGCGTTAGTATTGTTAGAAATCACTCCGCTAATTTCGCCCGTGCCAGCGGTTGAACCGAGAAGGAATAGTGTTTTTGCTGTATTGCTGGGAACAGCCACATTCGCGCTGAACACAAGATTGCCCGAGGTCGCGGCCTGTTCGATCGCAAACCCCGCACCATTCAGCGACAGCGTACGGTTCGTAGTTTCACCTGCACCCGTGTAAATCAGCTTACCTGTTGTGACAGTGCTGCCTGCCAAGACAGCCGCACCACTCTGGATCAGCGATCCGGAACCAAGGTTGCTAGTCGTAGAACCGGCGTTGCCAATGTTGGACACACTCAAGTTTCCTCCATTGATGTCTGTTCGGCCAGTGTAAGTATTCTGAGCTGTCAGGACTGTGACTCCGGTATTTGTCGCAGAACCTCCGTAGATTTCGAATGTGAATGGTCCCGTGATCTCGGCGTTGACGGTAAGGAGGGTTCCGTTGGCTGTGCCGTTGTCGAGAAGATCGCTACCAAGAATGATTTTCCCGCCCCCAGTTGCATTGATCGCGCCTCCTGCTGAAGCAACGAATCCGTTGGTTCCGCCATTTGTGATGGTGAGGTTCCCCGCACCAAGATCGAGGATGCTTGACGCACCGCCGTTGAGATTGATGGTCCGGATGGAACTTGCCGCCCCAGAGAGCGTGGTCGTGCCTCCCGAATTGACATTGATATCCAAGGCGGAAGCACTACCCCGGGAAATACTGCCCGTGAGCGCTGTGCTGCCAACACCTGCTATGTTGAGGGTCTTGACGCCTGCCGTTCCGCCGAGCACAGCTGAAATGTCGCCACCGACTGTGAGCGAAGTACCGGACAGAGCGCTGTTGTTCGTCAGCGTGAAGCTGCCAGTCGTCGCATCAGTGCCGAGAGTCACAGCACCAGCGCCGAGATTGAGAGGCTGAGTGCCGGTGAAGGCCATGTTCACAGCATTGGTCCATGTCTGAGCTGGATTTCCTGCCTGCGTCACGGATCCTGCACTGGTATTGTCAATCGTGCCACCGTTCAGGGTGAGGCGACCCGCGCCAAGAGCGTTGTTGCTGTTAATATTCAGCAAGCCCGCATTCAGCGTCACGCCGCCGCCAGCACCCGAATTGTCACCAGCTAGGGTGAGAGTACCAAGGTTCATTGTAGTGATACCGTCGTAGCCGTTGTTGCCATTCAGAACCAAAATCCCTGCATCTGACTTGGTAAGACCGAAGGTAGAGGCGCCGTCATCAATATCTCCGCCGACAGTGAGGGTGTTCGCTGGGATCGTGGTAACCACGTTTGCTGCAAGCGTCACCGCTCCCGTTCCCAGATTGAGGTTTTGTCCCAATTGGGTGAAGCTGCCATTCCATGTGTAAGCACTGTGGGCAAGCGTGATGCTGCCTGCTCCAACGTTATTGATGGTCGTGCCGCCGCCGATGGTCATTACACCCGTTGGCGTGTTGCCTGTGGCATTGAGGGCAAGGGTTCCTGCCTCAAGGGCGAAGTTGCCAGCACCGGTGTTGCTAGCATTTCCTAGTGTCAACGTTCCAGCACCGCTCTTGATAACATTCGCATTGAAGGCGACCGCACCGTTCAGCGTGAGCGATGAGCCGTTAGCGCCCGTACCGACCACGTTCCATGTCTGTGAGGGCGAATCAGTGTTCGAGGCTACCAGCGGTGCACCTATGGTGACGACACCAGCATTGGCGCCGACATCAATGCCACCCAAACCGGTCGAAGGCTGGATCGTGAGTGTTCCGGAGCTGCCTTGATTGATGTTCACTGCAGTCACAGAGCCAGAACCAGCAACAAAATTCACGCCGTAGACCGTGAAGTTTCCGTCAAGTGTTGAGGTAGCAACTCCCGTCACGCTGTCTTCATTGAAGTATACTGTCTCATTGACTCCTGGCAGTGCAGCGGTGTTGACTCCGCCAGTGGCAAGTGTGCTGAAGTTGCTCAATGGCCCCGCATTGAGTGTAGACCACGAACCTGTTCCTTGGCTATTAGTCCAATAGGCAGGTGAGAAGGCCACGACACTCAGTGTGACCGAGGTACTCGTGACATTGAGGGAATAATTGAAGCCGCTCGGTGCCGTGCCAATCACATAGCTGGTAAGCCCTCCAGAAGTAAGGTCACCGAGTGTCGTTGACAGCAGCGTGTATGTAGTACCCGCCGTAATGCCGGTTCCAAAATCAAACAGATCGAGAGTAACGACCCCTGCCGTCAAACTCGGTGTTCCGGTAGCGCCCACCGTAATTTTATCATTGGTCGCGCCATCAAACTCAAAGCCGAGTCTCGCTCCGCCGTTGAGGGTCAAGGCACCTGCGGTGTTGCCGAGTGTGAGCGACTCGATCGCCGAGTTTTGCATGCTCAGATTGCCAGTAGCGCCAACAGTGATCTTATTCACACCGCTTGCACCAAAGCCTGCCTGGAGTTTACCATTCGTTACCTCGACTCCTGCAGCACCGCCATTGAGGGTGGTGGTACCACTGATCGATACAGCGCCCAGGCCTGTCTTGATGAGGTCGCCACCGGTACTGGTGACATTAGCGCCGACCATGGTGAGGCCGCCAGCAACGCTCGCGACGTCAATGGTGCCATCCCCTGCACCAATGGCAACGCTGCGATTGAGCGCATTGTTGCTGACAGCGGTGGTGTAGCTGATGCCGCCATCATTGAGGTTGATGGCAGTAGAATTGCCAAGTGAGCCATTGGTGGCTGGAGACGTTGTGAAGGTAAGCATGCCTTCGTTGACCGTGATCGGTCCCGTGAAAGTGCTGGTGCCAGTCAGGTTCAGGGTGCCGGAGCCAGTCTTCGTTAGAGCCACTGTGCCGGTGCCGCTGGTGTTGTCGGCGATGACACCACCATAAGTCGTGGTGACGTCGTTGTTCCCAACTGTCAGGGTCTTGTTGGTACCTGTGGCATTGTTGACCACCATATTGGCGGTGGAAATGCTATTCTGGCTGAGGCCGTTGATGCTGGTGTCGAATCCATTAAGGTCGAGCACGGAGTTGGTGCCAGCGACACTGAAGACAACATCGCCTTTGCCTGTGCCAGAAGGAATCGCGTCTGCCACGCCAATCTTCAGCGTACCAGCACTGATTGTGGTGGTGCCATCGTAGGTATTGGCTTTCGTGAGCGTCGTAACGCCGGCGCCCAATTTTTCCAAGGCCGCAGCACCTGAAACTGGAACGTCAATGGACTGCGTGGTCGCTGTGGTCAACTTGAGAGTGCCGCCACCAGTCATGACCAAGGAACCAAGTCCAGTCGCACTGCGCATCAAGTTGAAGCTGTTTCCTGCGGAAACGTTGTCAAGCGTTACGGCAGAGGCAACGTCAGGAGCGATGTCGAGCCGCACCTGAAGATTGGTGCCGGCATTGCGGATCGTACCGCCACTGAGCGCAACGGCGGTGCTGGTATTGCGCTGGGTGATGCCCCACTGGCTGCGCAAAATCAAGGAACCATTGCTGAGGTTGTAGCGGTCGATGCCATCCGGCATGTTCGTTCCCGCCGCAGTGTCCCCACGATTGTCGAGCACGATCCAGTCGGTGGTCACCGTGCCGCCGCTTTGGGTCATCGTGCCCGTGCCATCAACGCCAAGATAAATACCGCCGATCTGTTCGCCACCGCCCGAAGGGTCGGTTCCCGTATTGACGTTGGCAATCGTGAGAGTGCCCGAGCTGATATTGTAAGCACTGGTGTTCGTGCCGTAGTGACTGACGCGCACGTGGCTGGCCACCTGGACGTCGGAAGTGCCAGACTGATTCACCGTACCGGAGAAGCCAGCGGCATCACCAATAAAAAATTGGCCGGCTTTAACAATGGAAGACCCATCGATGTTGAGAACCGCATTGTTAACGCCTGCAGCGCCACCAGCGCCAGCCACATACACACCGCCAGCATTGGCAGCGGTGTTGGTGCCGTCCGTTAGGTCGATGGTGAAGCCGTTGAGGCTTACCCCTGCTCCTTGGCTGTTGGCGACGAAGCTGGCCTTGGTTAGATTGGACGCAGTGCCATTATGCATTGCGGTCACATTCTGAGCCATCGTGTAACCATCCGAACGCTGCATGCGGAGCTGAGCGCCAGCTGCATCGTTGTAAAGCGTCACATTTCCAGTGCCCAGCGTACCTGTGGTGCCGAGCTCACCGATCTGCAAGACATTGGTCCCCGTGGTGCCTCCCGAGTTGACGAACACGTCTTTGAGAGCATTCGCCCCCACGTTATTGGTTCCGGTAAGATTCAAGTTGCTGCCAGAGCCACCACCACCAACCACGAGCAGGTCAGAGGAATTGGTGATGTTGATGCTGCCAGAAATCGTTCCAGTAGCGCCATAGGCCATAATCTTGGCGGAACCATCAAGCGTGACATTACCACTGATGACGGTGCCGTTATTCATACGGATGGCACCTATACCCCCCTTGACCGCGCCAGAATACTGCGTAAGGCCGGAAGCCGCAGCAGGAGTTCCACCAGCGGTTTCCGCATAGCCGTGACCACTGAGGATGAAGTTGTTAGGGAAGGTCACTGCGCCGAGCCAAGCCTGACCACCGGCGTCTACGTCGATGGTTGCACCGCTGGCGTTGGCCGCGGAGATCTGGTTGGTGCGGAAGGTGCCACTGCCGTCACCGATCACTGTAGGCGAGAGGCGTAGCGTTCCTGTGAAGCCAGTGTTGGTTCCAGAAATCGACACATCTCTAACTGCTGCACCAGCGGTGAGGTGAGGATCAATCACCACCAGACCCGTGCCACTGAGTCTGTTGGCTAGCGTGAAACCGGAATCGTTCGCTACAGCCTTAAACGTAGCACTGGTGGCAACATTGATGGTGCTGGCAGCAGCAAAGACTGTCTGGGCTGTGCCAGTATTGTAATTCGCGATCAGCGTTCCCTGCTGCACATCAGTCGTGCCCGTGTAGGTATTAGCGCTAGAAATCGTAACGGTTCCGCTGTTGGTTTTGATCAGACCGCCAGTGCCCGCGATACCAAATGCTCCCGTGCTGGTGAGGGTGTAGGGGGTGGTATTATCAAATGTCACGCCAGCAGCCGTCTGATTGGCCGCAATGTTTGGCGTGAAAGAGGTAGCCGAGTCGTCAAATACGACAGTGTCGCCCGCGAGGAACTTCTGGTCGCCGGAACTCCAGTTCAGCGTGGTATCAGTATCCCACACGGAATTCACAACACCAACCCATTTGTTGGCGGTACTGGATACTACGAGGTTCACGTTACCAAACGTGTCGTCCACCACAGTAACCGTGCTATGACCTACAGGAGTTGTCAGAGTCAAGGCAGCTGCGCCCGTGCCGCCGAGCACACCCGAATAAGTGAGGATCGGATACGTGCCGCTCACCCAGCCCGCACCGCTAAGCACAACGTTGAGGTTATTCGTACCGTTCAGGGTCAAGCCATTACTGACGGTAGTGGCGACTTTGTCAACGGTCGTGCCAGCGGAATTGAAGTCGAGATTGAGGTTCGCGCCACCGGAGAGGTTAAGCCCGCCAAGAGTGAGTGTAGCGGCAGCAGTGCCTCCCGAGGCCGTGCCGACCCGAACAGTGGTGCCAGTAGCGGCAGTCAGAGTGCCACCCGAAGTGCCAGCACCTTCAAAGATAGAAGTGCCATTGACGGCGATAGCTCCCGAGCCTTGCGTGCCGTTCAGAATAAAGGTGTTTGCGGTCACAGTGATCGGCGTATTGCCGAGCGTAGCGCCAGCGTTCACGGTCACTGTTCCTGCGGTCTGAGTCAGGCCTCCAGTGAAATTACTTGCTCCAGTCAAGGTCAACGCCCCAGCGCCGATCTTCTCAATCGCCACGGTGCCAGCACCGTCGTTAATAACACCGCCGAAAGTGGAGGTGGCCCCTTGGTGGCCGACATAGAGCTTAGAAGCAGTGGCAGTAGCGGTATTGGTGATGGTGCCGCCCACGCCAGTGCTGGTCAGACCATTGATCGCCTCTTCGCGTCCGTTCATATCGAACGTGCCAGCATTGAGATTGAGAGGGCCATTGTTATACAGCAGGTCTCCGTAGGTCGTAGTGTTGATTCCAGCGGGCGGAGCATTGATTACCGTGCCAGGAGTAGTGTTGTCGTAGGTTCCTGCAAGCTGCATGGTACCGCCATTCATGGTCAAACCATTCGAACCCGATAAGTGGATCGCCTGAGTCACTGCTGCGGTATTGCCCTTAGCACCGATCAATGTTCCACTATTGATGATTAATGTTCCCGAACTGTTATCAACAGTGCCGCCGAGGGTCAGGCTGCCACTACCGCTCATCTGAATGGTAGTGCCGTTCAACGAACCGTTCCACACCGTAGTGGTGGACTGATTGGTAGTGAGGATATTACCGCCACTGATCGTGCCAAGCGTGCCCGTGCCTGAGAGGCTGGCGACGCTGCGGGCAATGTTATTCGTGCCGAAGGTTCCGCCGTTGACGATGAGGTTCGTGGTGGCTGGGATGTTGCCAGTGGCGTTGAAATTCAATGTACCAGTGGTGATCACTGTATCACCAGCGTAGTCATTGGTTGCGTTCTGAAGTTGGACGGTACCGGCTTCGTTGACAGTAAAGCCGCCAGTGCCAGTGAGCTTGCCAGCAATGTTCAAAGTTCCACTGGCTGCGGCTTGAATGTTGCGGCCAGCAGTGCTGCCGTTGAGAGTGATCTGACCGTTCATGGTGCCAACGGTGTTATCGCCTTTGCGAAGAATACCGCCGTCATTGAGCTCTACTTTGTGTTGTTGGGAGGTAGTGGCCCAAATCTGGTGCTGACCGCCATTGTTCACTGTTACAGTAGCAGTAGTGGACAGGGGATTGTTTTGCTGAGAGCCAAAAACTCCTTGATTCACAATCACGTTCTCTAAGACTGAGCCAGTAGAAGGATTATACCACAAATCGCCAGTTCCCGTTTTGGTGAGCGTGAATGCTCCACCGTTGAAAGTTTGTCCATTCACCAAATCATAGCGCCCCGAGCCTCCCCATGTTGCATTAGCGGCGAGGGTGATGTTGGTGAAGTGGCTGTTATTGGTGATGCCAGCTCCATTGTTGACGATAGCACCATTGCCGCCTACGCCCGTGCCAGAGAGCACCAACGATGGGTAACGTGTCCCGACGGCGGTGCCGTTCGCATCAATCGTTCCGCCACCGCTTACAGTGACTGTTCCCGCGCCACGAAGCGCATCACTATTTCCGAGCTTAAGCGTGCCACCGGTGACGGTGACCGCACCACCTTGAAGGGTATTCGCACCACTTAAGGTTACGGCACTGGTTCCGCTCTTGGAGATGGCTCCTACACCAGTGAGAACGTTGGCCACGCTGTAATCACCAGTACTGTTGTTAAAGGTCAGGTTACCGATGGTGATGGCGCCGCCGGTGATGGTACGATTGGTGACGGCGGTTCCAGCACCGCCTACATCGTGTGTATCGCCAAATGTGACCGCATCGCCTGCATAGAAAGTGGCAGCAGTGCTCGAGCTGGATGCAAGGGCGAAATTGGAGGTGGTATTCACGTCCCAAACGCCGCTGGTCTGACCCGTCCAGATCAGAGAATCCACCGCAGAAATGACGAGATTGACTTGGCCAGAAGTGCTGTTGTCCAAAGCGGCAGTCATGTGCGGATAAGTGCCAACAGCACCAAGAACGAAGCCGCCAAAACCATTGCCGCCGATGCTGCCGCTATAGTCGAGCAAGCGGTAGGTTCCCGTGGTGAAAGTTGCTGCCTGCGGAGTCACAGCGACTGTAGTGCCAGCAGTGGTGAGGGATGTGGCACTCAAGGGAGCAGCAGCACTAGGGGTGGTGAGCAACGGCATATAAGTGGTCGCTCCCGCAGTACCGAAAGTGACAGCTGATGAAGTGAGGACTCCGCCGTTGTAACCCGTAGTCAAAGTAGCCCCATCGGAAACATTAACCGCTCCAGTCGTGCCTGAACCAAGCACCAGATTACCACCCACCACATTGGTGATGCCAGCGTTATTCCATGTGCTGGTGGCAGTGAGAGTGGAAGCGCCCGCTTTTTCAATCGTAGCGGCGGCGAGACCCGTGACACTCCCAGGGAGAATCCGGCTTGTAGTGCCGGTGAAAGCGACGGTTCCAGAATTCACCGTCCAAGTGTTAGCTCCCAGTGCTCCCTGATTAAATTCCGTACGCCCTAGTCCATTGCTGACCATGTGCAGCGCACCCTGTAATGGGGTGGACGAGCCTTGCACTTGCACGTTCGTCAGCGTGTCGGTGGTGGATGTTGGTGTGGCGAAGGTAAGCGTTGAAGGCGTAGTAAGGTTCGAGTTGCGTAGGGTGTGGCTGCCGGTGGAAGTTGCAAATGTGTTCAGTCTGGTCACAGACTGGCTAAAACCATTCAACTCCAAACGACCACTGCCCGCTCCGCCCTGCCCAAAAGTAAACTCCTTACCAGTGTCCAAGGCGTTATTGATGCCGAGTTGAAGCTGACCATCTGCCACCTGTGCACGAGCCCATGTGTTCCCAGTCGTATTGACAATCACCGTGCCGGCATCGGTTCTACTGAAAACGCGATCTGTGCCGAGGTTAATAGCCCCATTGTAAACTAACGTGCCGGAGCCACGATTGAAAAGTGTCCCTGTTCCAGTTCCCCCAGTGGAAGTAACACCACCAGTAATCGTGAAGGTAGTGCCACTGGCGGCACTAACTTGCGCTAGTCCCGTGCCAGCCGCTACAATGTTGCCAGCCCAAGTGTTGTTGTTCGCAGAGTTGATGAGCATACTGCGTAAATCACCAGTACTATTGGAATTGAGCGTCACTGTTTTTCCAGAACCTATTGTGATCGTGCCAGATATTGCCAACTTGTTACCTTCACCTCCTCCAGTAGGCGAGGCATTAACGGTCACCGTCGTGTTTGTCCCCAGTGCCGACGCATTACTGGCGCGGACTGCACCATTGTTCACCGTCACCGGACCGGTAAAGGTGTTTACACCAGAAAGCAGAAGCTCTCCCTGACCGCTACTAGCCGTGCCACCGACTTTGGTGATACCAAATGCCCCCGAAATCACACCACTCAACGTGCCAGTGTTGTTGGCGTTAACCGCTATGGTCGTGTTCTGTTGCAGGGTAACGGTGCCGCTAACGGTGGCGTTCTCAATGCGCAGCGCGCCAAAGTTACCCGCGGTTTCCCCCCAACCGGTCGAGTTCAGGAACAAATTGTTCACGTGGGTGCCACCACTAATATAGAGCTGCCCCGCATTGGACACAGTGACACTGTTTGCCGCATTCGCACCGAAGGCTCCCGCCGTTGCACTATTCACGCGGACGTCACTGATGGACACTGTTCCTGTTGTGCCACCGACAGTATTCGCTGCGCTGAGAGTAAACTGTCCTTGGTTGCTTGCAGGTGCTGTAGCAGTTCCGTTGATGTCATTATTGAACGTAAGACTGCGAACTGTGCCATCGTTGGCGATCACCCCAGAAATGGTAGTGGCTGCAGTGGCAGTGGAGCGAAACGTCGCGTTACCTCCTTTTATTTGCATGCCCGCAGAAATTGTATTCGCACCAGCCCCAGTAATGTCAACCGTGCGCGTTCCATCGAGAATCAATAGGGAGCCAGCAACACCAGCCTGGATTGTGAAAGTTTGGGTGCCGCTAGAATCGCCAAGATTAAGGTCACCGACAGTGCGGTTGGCGGCCGAGCCTGATGCAAGGCTAATAACGACATTTCCCACAATGTTGTTGTTAACGTTGGCAGCATCAGCAGCAGCGTTAGGGAATGTTGTGTTAGGACTCCAGTTTGCATTGGTGCCCCATGTGTATGTGGCAGCAGCAGTCTGGTTCCACGTGGCCGAACCAGCCTGTGCAGGCTTTACACCCAGCGCCAAGGCAAAGGCGGCAGCAAGAATGCTAGGAATAAAAAAACGACGAGACGCGCGTACACGCACAAGGGAATACTTGGTTTTCATAGGGGCTGAGGTTTTCTGGGGTTGGGTTGAATTTACAACTGCGCACAGTTCAACATCAAATCTGTACAAGAACCGGATCATGACAAGAAAAAAAAATGACAGTATTATAAAAAAAAATTGCTTGCACCGCTGAGAATCAAGAATTTCGGAAATTTCGGATATCCGAACGAAAAACGGCAGCCTGATCGTATCAGGCTGCCGTTTGATCGTATGATTCGCCGTTTTTTTCTGCGCTTACGGTGTGGTCGACACTTGCAAGCGGATGAAGTCCTTGGCATCAATCGCAGCTCCGTCATCCGTGCGGAATGTGCGCCATTCCCAGCCACTATCGAGGGTAGGAAGAGCAGGTGTAATCGCTGCACGGACCGCCGTGGCATCACCTCCGGTGACTTCGGTGACTACCACACTGCTCCAGGTGCTCAGGTCGTCAGAGGCCTCGA
>Ga0208597_1000188_pt1 | contig 23513 bp, 20 predicted proteins | sample LakMenEpi05May12_FD_150673 | JGI IMG/M metagenome (GOLD analysis project Ga0208597, IMG submission 150673) | Freshwater microbial communities from Lake Mendota, WI - 05MAY2012 deep hole epilimnion (SPAdes) | ecosystem: Environmental > Aquatic > Freshwater > Lake > Epilimnion/Euphotic zone ...
ATGTTTTAGGATTGGTTAAAATTAATTTTGCTTCTAATGCGTCAAAATTTTCTAACTCCTTCCCGTCAATGGAAACAATAATATCTCCTTCTTGAATACCCATTGCTTTTGCATTATCACTAGCATGAACCCCATAAGTAACATTTTTTGAAGGCAAATAATCCTCGCCCCAAAACCAAGCGATGCCGATAAAAATCACAATGGCTAAAATTACATTAACAAAAACACCGCCCAACATCACGATTAATCTTTGATAGGCTGGCTTTGATCTTAATTCCCAAGACTCAGGTTCTTTTTTCATTTGATCCTTGTCCATACTCTCATCAATCATCCCTGAAATTTTCACATACCCTCCAAAAGGTATCCAACCAATACCGTATTCCGTTTCTCCTATTTTCTTTTTCCAAAGACTAAATCCTGGATTAAAAAACAAGTAAAATTTTTCTACCCTAGTTTTAAATAAACGCGCAGGAATAAAATGCCCTAATTCATGCAATACGACCAATATGGAAAATGATAAAATAAATTGCGCTGTTTTCACACCAAACGACACAAAATCAAATGCTAAAATATACATAGTTTATAATTGTATTAAAGATGCAGCAAAGCTACGCGCTTCACCATCGGTTTCAAAATAATCATCTAAGGTAGGATGCGCAATAAAAGTTATTTTATTTAATGTGCGCTCTATTAATTCTGTCATATCCAAAAAGCCAATCCTGTTTTTCAAAAAAGCATATACGGCAATTTCGTTTGCGGCATTTAAAACACAAGGTGCATTACCACCCCTATTCATAGCATCGATGGCTAATTGTAAGTTTCGAAAAGTTTTCACATCGGGTTCGTCAAATGACAACTGATTGGGTTTGTCAAAATGATACCTTGGAAATTTATTCGCTAATCGGATGGGATAAGCCATGGCATATTGAATGGGCAATTTCATATCCGGCAATCCCATTTGCGCTTTTATACTTCCATCTTCAAATTGCACCATACTATGAATAATACTTTGCGAATGGACCACCACTTTGATTTGATGCGGATCCAAACCAAACAACCATTTTGCTTCAATCATCTCTAGTCCCTTATTCATTAAGGTCGCAGAATCAATCGAAATTTTAGCACCCATACTCCAGTTGGGATGTTGCAATGCATGATCCCTTTTTACATTCACTAAAAAATTAGGCTTCTTGCCTAAAAATGGACCCCCACTTGCTGTTAATATAATTTTTTCAATTGGATTATGCGCTTCACCTACCAAGCATTGAAATATAGCTGAGTGCTCGCTATCCACCGGAATAATATTTGCTTTATTTTCTTTGGCCTCCCGCATTACAATATCACCCGCCACCACCAAAGTTTCTTTATTCGCTAAACCAATTGTTTTTCCATTTCTTACCGCAGTTAATGTCGGCTTTAGTCCTGCAAATCCAACAATACCCGCCATCATAAAATCATAACAATCCATCGCTGCCACTTGCTCCAAAGCTTCCTCACCCGCAAACACTTTTATCGGTTTTCCTTCTAATGCTTTTTTAACATTTGCGTATTTAGTGATATCGCCGATGACAACAATATTGGGTACAAATTGTAAAGCTTGTTCAATCAACAATGCATCATTTGAAAATGCAGTTAATATTTCTGCAGTAAACAATTCCGGATGTGCTGAAATTACTTCCAATGTTTGTTTCCCAATGGAACCCGTAGAGCCGTATATCGCAATTTTTTTTTGATGCATTCCGTTTGTTTGTAACGATATTAAAAATACACTATTATTTAATTAGTGTGAAATATATTGAATTAAGTCGTCCGCAATGACGCGATCATTACTTAATCTTGGTACTTTATTTTGTCCACCCAGTTTTCCCTTGGAACGCATGTAATCAATAAATGCATTTTTTTGCAATACTGAAATACGCAATGGCGCTAAAATTTTTCCATCAATTAAATCCTGATAATATACATTTTGCAAACACATATTTTCATTTAATTGCTGTGCAAATAAATCCATATCTGCTGGTGCTTTTTCAAATTCAATCAACCATTCATGGTAACTTTGCCCCTGACCTTGTTGAATATAGGGTGCCACCGTAAACTCTACAACACTTGACTGCATAGCGTTTGCAACTTTCAACATTGCTTTTTCTACTTCCTCTCCAATCACATGTTCCCCAAAGGCAGAAATAAAATGCTTCACCCTGCCAGCGACAATAATACGGTAAGGAGCAGTGCTTACAAATTTTACAATATCGCCAATACTATAGCCCCATAATCCAGCATTACTATTGATGATTAAAGCATATTGCTCCCCTAATTTCACTTCCCCTAAACTTAAACGCGTTGGGTTTTCAAGGTGAACTTCGGCGATAGGAATAAATTCATAAAAGATGCCGCTATTGGTATTGAGTAAAAGTCCAGATTCATTTCGATCATCTTGAAAAGCAAAAAATCCTTCGCTCGCTGGGAATAATTCAATGGTATCAATATTTTTTCCAATGGTTTCCCAAAGTTTGGCTTTATAGGGTTCAAAATTTACACCCCCCTGCACCAACACTTGTAAATTTGGGAAGGAAGCGATCACCGGTTTCCCTGTTCTTTCCACGATGCGGTCAAAATACATTTGCATCCAAGGAGGAATACCGCCAATCAAGGTCAGGTCCTTCCCCAAAGTTTCATCTACAATTTTATCTAATTTGGTTTCCCATTCCTCAATACAGTTGGTTTCAAAACTAGGAAGCTGGTTACCTCTTAAATATTGTGGGATATGATGATTGACAATCCCACTTAAACGACCCGTTGGAATACCACCCACTCGTTCAAGTTCAGGCGAGCCGCTTAAAAATATCATCTTACCGCCTGCGAAATCCGTATTGCCTGAACCAGACATATAAGTAAGTATTGCATTTCGAGCGCCTGAAATATGGTTGCTTATGGAGTCCTTAGATATGGGGATGTATTTTATCCCACTAGTAGTTCCGCTTGTTTTGGCCAAATACAAGGGAAGCCCCTTCCAAAGCACATTTTGGGTCCCTTTTTTGATTTGTTCTATATATTCCCTGAAACCCTCGTAGTCCCTGATAGGCACGGCATTTTTAAAACTAGCGTAGTCTGTGATTTGATCAAAATGGTGATCTTTTCCGAATTGTGTCCCCTTTGCTGCCTTAACTAATTGATTTAGAATAGATTGTTGATCAGCCACTGCCGTCAATTGCTCCTTTTTGATTTGCCGATGCACCACAGATGCAAAGGGCTTAGCGAGCAGTGATTTAATATTCATAGGTCAAATTAAGGGTATCCTTATCAATTTTGGGCAAAAATAGGCACATTTTCATGGAACGTCAAATGACTTTATCCCGGAAAAGCCTGTAATAATAGTGGAAAATGGCCAAATTCAAATTGTCCTATATTTTTTTTAGATTTAATTGCATTTTGGGATAATAATAATTACCTTTGCAATCCTAATTTTGGACATTTATGCTAGCAGTTGTAAAAATCTCAGGTCAGCAATTTAAAGTACAAGCCGGACAAAGCTTGTATGTGCCTCACCTGGAAGGTAAAACAGGAGATAAAGTTGAATTCAACGATGTAATTTTTGTTGATAACAACGGAAGTATCTCATTTACGAGTAAAGTAACAGTGAAAGCTGAAATCTTGAACGATTTAGTTCAAGGTGACAAAGTAATCGCTTTTAAGATGAAAAGACGTAAGGGTTTTCGTAAGAAGCACGGTCACAGAACTCATTATACTCAAATCAAAATTGAGAACATCGCTTAATTAGCGACTAGTTCTAGTAAATAACTTTAGTAAAATCATAATAAGATGGCACACAAAAAAGGAGAAGGATCGGTAAAAAATGGCCGTGATTCGCATAGTAAGCGTTTAGGCGTTAAGATATATGGTGGTCAACCAGCTTTGTCTGGCAATATCCTAATTCGTCAAAGAGGTACGCAGTACCACCCTGGTAAGAATGTAGGTTTAGGTTCTGACTTCACTATTTTCGCTATGACCAACGGTGTTGTAGAGTTCAAAAAAGGTAAAAATAACAGAACCACCGTTTCTGTATTACCAGCTCAAGAAATAGCTTAATAAAAATATTTTTTGTAGTTATAATAAAAGTTTTTAATTTTAGTGTATTATTTACTAACCATTAAATCTAAAAAACATGGCAACTGCAAAAAAAGCCGCTCCTAAAAAAGCTGCAAAAAAAGCTGCTCCTAAGAAAGCTGCAAAAAAAGCTGCTCCTAAAAAAGCTGCTAAAAAAGCTGCTCCTAAGAAGAAAGCTGCTAAGAAAGCTGCTCCTAAGAAAGCTGCTAAAAAAGCTGCTCCTAAGAAGAAAGCTGCTAAAAAGAAATAATTATCGCAAGATAATTAAATCGTCTTTTTTGCTTTCAGCAGAAATAGATTATAAGGTCCTCTCCGATTTTCGGGGAGGATTTTTTTTTGTCTTATCTTTAATGCATTCATTTTAATATGCACAATTACGAAATCGCCGAATACTTTTCATTGCTTAGTAAGCTGATGGAAATTCATGGAGAAAATCCATTTAAAATTAAGTCCTATTCGAACGCTGCTTTTACTTTGGATAAGCTGAATGATCCAGTAATTGACATGGAACCACATCAATTATTTTCTATTCGAGGTATTGGTGAAGCCATTGGTCAAAAAGTGATCGAAATCATTGATTATAAGCGACTTAGCTTACTTGACAGTTACATAGAAAAAACACCAACAGGCGTATTTGAATTTTTAAAAATTAAAGGATTAGGTCCTAAAAAAATTGTTACTATTTGGAAGGAATTGGAAATTGAAAGTATTGGAGAACTACTTTATGCATGCGAAGAAAATAGGTTAGTAAAGTACAAAGGCTTTGGTGCAAAGACGCAACAAAATATTCAAGACGCACTTGTTTTTTATTTACAACATCAAGGAAGATATTTATTTCAACAAGTAGTTCCGCTTGTTGAGAATTTAAAGAATGCATTAGCAGAAAAAATAAATGGCACCGCCTTATTTTCAATTTCAGGTGACTACAAAAGACAATTAGAAATTATAGATCATCTTGAAATTGTTACCACATTTTCTGAAAAAGAATTAACTACTTGGTTAACAGAAAAAAGTTTTCAATGTACAAAAAATGAAAAATTTTTAAGTTGCATTGGTTCAGATAAATTTGAAATACGATTTTATTTTACCGATATTTCTGACTTTTATTGGACCGATTTTACCCTATCGGCTTCCCCTGAATTTTTGGAGAAATGGGAATCTGACCCCCTATTTTCCAAAAAAATCCCATTTATTTCAGAAAAAAACATCTTTGACCAAATTAATTTGCCCCTCATTCCAGCCCCTTTAAGGGAACTTTCGTCCACTATTGACCTTGCAAAAAATAATAAATTACCCAAACTTATACAACCAGAAGATATTAAAGGCATCATTCATTCCCATAGCACCTGGAGCGACGGTGTTCATACGATTGAACAAATGGCCCTAGCCGCTATCGAAAAAGGATATGAATATTTAATTATTAGCGATCATTCCAAATCTGCTTTTTATGCAGGTGGTCTATCTATTGATAGTGTCAAGGCCCAACATAGGGAAATTGACGCCCTTAATAAAAAGCTAGCGCCCTTTGTTATATTCAAAAGTATTGAGTCTGATATATTAAATGATGGCAGCTTGGATTACCCAGAAGAGATATTAGCTTGTTTTGATATTGTCATTGCTTCCATTCATTCTAATTTAAAAATGACTGAGGAAAAAGCAATGATGCGTTTATTAAATGCAGTGAACAATCCTTATACAAGTATTTTAGGCCACCCTACTGGTAGATTATTATTAAGCAGGAAAGGATATCCTGTGAATCATGAAGCATTAATAGATGCCTGCGCAGATAATAATGTGGTATTAGAATTAAATGCCCATCCCCGAAGATTAGATATGGATTGGCGTTTTATACACCTCGCATTACAACAGGATGTGCTTATTTCCATTAATCCAGATGCCCATGCGATTGAAGGATATGATGATTGTAGATATGGCGTACTGGTTGCCCAAAAAGCTGGATTATCTGCTGCTCAAAATTTAAGTAGTTTTGATTTAGCTGAAATGATGGAGTTTGTTGAATTCCAACAATCTAAAAGGAATTAATAATTCGGAGGCAGCCGCCTATTTCACATATAAAAAATAGTCCCCTGGCATGAGTTCAAAACTCACTTCCTTATCAAAGGAGAACGCAAGCCCCGAAAAAATATTGATAAAACTCCCTACCAACAGTTCATGGGAAAAGGAGATTTTTTGGATATCATTGGAAATATTTAGCACAACCAATAAAATATTATTGGCATCATATCTTAAATAAGCCATGACCCTATTGGATTGGGTAGGCAAATTATAAGTAGCACCACTGATTAATGCAGGATATTGCTTTCGGCTATGCGCAAGCGTTTTATAAAAATGATGCAGTGCTGGATCATTCCCCCAGGCAATACAATCCTTATCAAAAAATTTTAATCTTTGATGATTGGGCAGTTCCTGTCCGCTATATATTAATGGTAACCCTTTCCAGGTATGCGTAAACACCGCCCAGGGCTTTGCTGCGATCCCATATTTTTCATATTCAGTTCCATTCCAGCTATTTTCATCATGATTGGAAGTAAAAAATAATTTTAATGCCCCCGATGGATAATGTACATATCCTTCCAACACATTATACACTTCATTCATTCCCACCTGACCCTGATTTAGTTTTTCAGTTATATGCATCCAATCCCAGGCATAGCTTGCATCAAAGGTTGGATGGTAATTTGCATTTTCACATTCAGCCAACCAGAATAATGGTTTGATGATATCACAATGGGTGCGTGCCTCCTTCCAAAAGTCCAAGGGTACCAAATGTGCCATGTCACATCTAAAGCCATCTATATTAAAGTTGCGCACCCAATACTGCATGGCACCAATCAATGCGGCACGCATCTCCTTATTCTCATAATTTAAATCAACCACATCTTCCCAGCCATTTCGTTCAATAAAATTACCAGCGGCATCACGTGTAAACCAATCTGGATGATTGTCCATCCACTCATGATTCGCACCTGTATGATTTGCTACCCAATCAATAATCACTTTCATGTCATGATCATGGGCACAGCTTATCAAGTTTAATAAATCGGATTCATTCCCAAAGGCAGGATTAATTTTCGTGTAGCTGCTACAGGCATAATAACTACCTAAGGAGCCCTTCATTAACTTTTCACTTATTGGCGTAATGGGCATTAACCATAAAACAGTCACGCCCATATCTTTTAATCTTGGAATATGATTTACAAATGCGCTAAAAGTTCCTTCGGGCGAGTATTGCCTAATATTCACTTCATAAATGGTGGATGGGTTTACCCAAGACGCTATATTAAAATGAGCCTCCATTTATTTTCAAATTTTTAGTCAATTTTTTATTATCTTGGCAAATACATGAGTAACGCAAAGCCCCATTTAGATCGCAAATTAAGTCTTTTACATGCAACTGCCATCAACATGATTGATATGGTAGGTATTGGCCCCTTTGTCGTACTAAGTGTAGTTGCGCAAATTATGGCTGGCCCCTATTTTTTATATGCATGGGTTGCAGGTGCCATTTTATCCTACTTAGATGCCATGGTTTGGTCGCAATTAGGTGCGGCTTTACCGAGAGCCGGTGGAAGTTTTCATTTTTTAAAAGAAGGTTACGGAAAAAAATTGGGTCCATTGATGAGCTTTTTGTTTGTATGGCAAACCATGATTCAAGCCCCATTAGTAATCGCATCTGCTTCCATTGGATTTTCACAATACGCGAGTTACTTTTTTAATTTCTCTTTTATTCAAGAAAAAATAGTGAGTGGCTCTGTAGTGATTTTAGTGATTAGTCTTTTATATAGAAAAATTGAATCTATAGGTAAGATATCCGTGTTTTTATGGGTAGGCGTAATGGGCACCATGGCATGGATAATTTTTGGCGGCGTGATGCATGGACAATTTTTAGAACCCATCAAACATATCAATGATGGTTTTTCGATGCAACATGGTTTTGTAGCTGCATTGGGATTCGCTAGTGTAAAAACAATCTATAGTTATTTAGGATATTATAATGTATGTCATTTAGGGGGTGAAATCAAAAACCCAAGTAAAAACATTCCGCGCAGTATGTTTATTTCGATTACGGGTATCGCTATTTTATATTTATCCATGAATATTAGTGTTGCTAGTGTATTGCCATTAGAAACCATCATGAGTAGTAAATATGTGGTGAGTGAATATATTAAAGCCTTGTATGGAGAAAAAGCAGGCGCACTAGTGACTGTATTAATTTTAATGGTGGCTTTTGCTTCTTTATTTTCTGCAACATTGGGTTACAGCAGAATCCCATATGCAGCGGCGCAGGACAAATCATTTTTTAGTTTTTTTGGTGAGCTTCACCCCAAACTACATTTTCCACACCGTTCCTTATTAGTATTGGGTGGCATCGCTTTTGCGTTTAGTTTGTTATTTAGATTAAAGGAAGTCATCGATGCCATTTTAGCCATGCGCATCTTAATTCAATTCATTGGTCAAGCCATTGGATTAATGCTATTGTTCAACCGTAAAGGGAAAACTTATTTTCCTTGGAAAATGCCTTTATACCCGCTTCCCTTATTGTTAGCCATTGTTATTTGGATAGGTATCTTTATTTCAACAGGAACAAAAATGATGTTGAGTGGATTAGTGGTCATCAGCTTAGGCTTGATTGCTTATTTTATTGCAACAAAAATGAAGTGGATCGGAAACGAAAACACTTCAACTACAACAACTGAATAAAGGCAGGTTGGATTTATTTACTTCTTGTTCCAATGCCACTAATCAATAGGCCAAATACAAGACCAATAATTAATCCAATTTTCACATTCTTAATCATCCAGCCAATGCCAAGGCCAATCAGTAATAAAGTAAATAAGCTTACATTTCGTCGCATGGAATTATTTTTATTTGCTAATGTTTAGGTAATGCAATCAGGTTGGCTAATAACTTAAAAGCACCTGGATTACCTGCTGGAAGTTGTCTAAATAAAGTTAAACTAAGATATACAAAATTACCTTTTCCATAAGGCGCAATTAATAAACTTCCATTGGATGGCGCCTCCCCTTTATCGCTCATAGCCAATGGCATTTCAAAATGAGCATCTACATTTTCTGCTTGATAGGTACTGCGCTCTTGCACCCAATTTTCAAAGTCAGTTGCTGTAATTTTATTAGGAGTATTTAATACTACATGTTGCGGTAAAGCAAATGTAACAGGAACATTTTCCTGCGTTACTCGCCTTCCAGAATTTACAATAAACGGATAAGGGCCAACCTTGATTTTTTGTAACCCTACTTGATTGCTTTTTATATATTGTACAATCACATTACCGCCTTGTTCAATATATTTATTTAGTTCCTCATTCTCCGTGGTTAAGTATTCATATAAATTATAAGCACGAATACCCACAATGATTGCATCAAATGATTTTAATTTATCCAATACAAAATCCGAAGGCTTTAAATAAGTCACCGAAAAACCCAACTCCACGAGCGCTTCAGGTATTTTGTCACCCGCCCCATCAATGTATCCAATTTTTTTACCCTTCGTGTTTACTAGTGTTTTTACTAAAGTAGTGGTAGCAGTTGGGAAATAAGTAATGGTAGAAATGTGATCGTATTGAATTGTCTTTTGATATACTGCAGATGCAGGTGTTGGCAATGGAACATTGGGATCGCTTACTGTAAATGACTTGGATTCATTTTGTCCCAAATGATTGATGATTTGATAATGCACCGGAATGGACTTTTCGCCATTCATTAAATACAACTCCTTATCATATTTTATTTCCTGTCCAGGCACTACAGCGATAGGTTGATGCACTTCCCCTTTGGTGAGATCCACGTATTTGTACTGCACAGGAATTTGAAATTCAAATAATTGATTTTCGATGGTCACATTTAATTTGCATGTGAATGCGGGATCATTTTCGGGTTGGCCAATCAATTGTTGGTCATTCACCACAAACATCCCTTCCGTTTTTGGAGATACTAACCAATACGGTTGTGAAATAGATTGGGTCAATGGAATATTATAATTATGGTCCCAAAATAAATTTTGATTCACCCCCAAGGTTTTATTAAAAATAGAATCCCTTCCAGGCAATTGCACTAAACCCAAATTAACTTGCACATTTGTACGCTGATTCATACTTAATTGCATAGGTAAATTTTTTCCAGGGAAAACCTGTTGCTGTGTACTAGTGGCCTCCATAAATAAACCTGCGCATGCCTGTACTAAAGATTTAATTTCAGCTAGTTTATAATTTTTCCAAACGGAGCTGGGTAAATTATTAACCAACTTATATAATCGCACCAAATCCTTTACTGATTTTTCAGGATTTTCAACTTTATAGTTTTGTACAATAGCAGTAACAGCATCATGAATTTCAGGGGCATTCAATCGCGTCCAATTAGTGTTTACGCCATCCATGATATCCTTAGTCGCTTTATCCCCCGCAACCCAATCAAAATATTCGGTAATGCTTCCGCGTCGACGAGGCCTTCCCTCCCCTTGACTTTTATGCATGGAGCGCGCTTCTGCACCAATTTCACCATAATTTTTTCCTATTAAAGCATTGTATCCACCTACTTCAATTTTAAGTTGCTGGTCATTGGTCGTATTCGCACCGCCAAAATTGAAAGTATTCCAAAGTATTCTTTTGGCTTGCCAAACGGTTACCCCATATTTAAATTGTTCTGGAAATTGCTTTGGATCAGCAGCTGCAATAAAAGCCTCCTTTGCTATAATTGCAGATGCCGCATGATGACCGTGCCCTGCGCGCGCATCCGGAGGAAAGCGCGCTATAATAATGTCAGGTTGAAATTTACGAATCACCCAAACCGCATCACTCAATACTTGTTGGTGATCCCAAATAGCTAAGGCCTCCTCCGCTGATTTACTAAAACCAAACTCATACGCCCTTGAAAAATATTGTTCTGCACCATCCTGTTGACGTGCCGCAAGTAATTCTTTGGTTCTTATTAATCCCAATTCAATGCCTTGTTCTTTTCCTAATAAATTTTGTCCGCCATCTCCCCTAGTCAAACTCAAATAGGCAGTACGGTACATGCGATCGTTGGTCAAGAAAGGCAAAAAGCTATTATTTTCGTCATCCGGATGCGCTGCAATGTATAATACACTCCCCACCACATCCAACTTTTTTAATTTTGAAAATATTTCAGCACTTGATTTTTGTGCATTGCTAATGGATATTTGCAATACTAAAAAAGCAAGCAGTAAAAAAAGTAGCTTTTTAAACGATTGATACATTTATTCTAGATTAATGTTTTTAAAAATTAGGTTGCGCAACCGCCTCCACCCACCAGCAAATCAAATACATTTTATTGATATATTGCTTTTACTTTAGCACACCCGGCCCCTCATTTGCGATGCTACTAAAATACGAGAAGTTTGGCTTTTAATACAGTTATAAAACAAGTAGTTTTACACAATAATGGCCCCATCTTTGAAGAACAATTAAATAGTTGTAAATTGTTGCATTAATTATAAGATATGTTAAAGAAAATACCAATGAATCATTTAAAACGCTTTATTTTTTGTGCCCTATTTTTTATAAATTTTAATCATTCAAAAGCCCAAATTTTCTTTAAAACGCATCCCGGAATCAACCCATACCAATTTGAAACCATCAAAGAAAAGCTATTCACCCATGCCGCTGTAACATCGGCACATCCATTAGCAAGTATGGTGGGCGCAGCCATCATGCAAGATGGCGGCAATGCGTTTGACGCGGCTATTGCAGTACATTTTGCCTTAGCAGTAGTGCATCCGTCCGCAGGTAATATTGGCGGAGGTGGATTTTTATTAGCAAGAACAAATAATGGCAAATTAATAGGACTTGACTTTAGAGAAGCAGCCCCTGCAAAAGCAAGTAGAGATATGTATTTGGACGAAAAGGGAAATCCTATCACCTCAAAATCATTGGAAGGACCATTGGCTTCTGGCATACCAGGAAGCGTATCAGGTATGTTTAATGCACATGTATATGCAAAACTTCCCATGGCACAATTGATGGAACCCGCAATTGAATTAGCGCAATACGGATTTGTTTTAACTGAAAAAGAAGCAGGTAGTTTAAATAGTGTAAGGGATGAATTATTAAATTTAAGTAGTGCCCCATCGGCCTATACAAAAAATACAAAATGGAAAAAGGGAGATACCATTTTCCAGCCAGAATTAGCAGCCACATTAAGGCGCATTCAAATAAATGGATTGGCCGGTTTTTATGAAGGGGTCACTGCTGATTTGATTATGAGAGAAATGGCCAATGGGTCAGGTATTATTTCAACTACTGATTTAAAAAATTACCAAACAAAAAAAAGAACACCCATTGAGTTTGATTATAAAAATCATCATGTAATTAGTTTTTCACCCCCTTCAAGTGGTGGTATCTTAATTGCGCAAATGATGAAAATGATTGCCCCATTTGATATTGCAGCGATGGGTTATCAATCACCCGCTGCAGTTGGATTAATGGTGGAATCACAAAGACGTGCTTACGCCGATCGTGCGGAACATATGGGTGATCCTGATTTTTGGAAAGTACCTACACGCACTTTAATCAGTGACGGATATGCCAAACAAAGAATGCAAGATTATACCCCTGGCGTTGCTGGCAATAGTAAAAATACCAATGCTGGACAAGCCAAAGAAAGCGAACAAACTACCCATTATAGTGTCATCGACAAGGAAGGAAATATGGTGGCCATAACCACCACCTTAAATGACTCCTATGGGAATAAAACGGTGGTCGCAGGCGCTGGTTTTATTTTAAATAATGAAATGGATGACTTTAGTGCAAAACCAGGCGTTCCTAATATGTTTGGTGCGCTCGGAGGAGAAGCTAATGCAATTGCTCCAGGAAAAAGAATGTTAAGTTCCATGACACCCACACTGGTTACTGTAAATAACAAAGCTTATTTAACCATTGGCAGTCCAGGAGGCACTACCATCCCGAATCAAATTTATGAAGGCCTTATCAATATGATTGATTTTAAAATGAGTTTAAAACAATCCATCGATGCATCTCGCTTTCATCACCAATGGATCCCTGATCAAATACAAGTGGAAGCCGATTTCCCAGATGCTACTGTCCAAGCCTTGAAAAACCAAGGGTATAAAGTGACTCAAAGAGGCTATTTTGGTCGCATGGATGGCATCCGAATACTACCTAATGGTAAAATTGAAGCTGCTGGCGATAAAAGAGGTGACGACAGTGTCGCAGGCTATTAGTGATCAGCACATTATACCCGTTTAATTAGTATTTTTACAAAAATCATTTTTTGCTAAAAAACAAGCTTACCATACTGAGAATTGTGATTGCTACAGTGGTAGGGCTACTCCTATTTTGCTATTTATTATTATTGCTCCCATGGGTACAAAATAAATTAATTACCAGCGTTGCAAGTAGTTTATCCAAATCCATTGGAACGGAAGTAAAGATTGGGCATGTCGGGTTTTCCTTATTCAATAGATTGGATCTTGAAGATATTTTGATCAAAGATGAGAAAAACGACACTTTAGTTTATTCTAAAATTGGCAAGCTGCGATTAACTGACTTATATTTTTCTAAATCAGCACCTGTTATAAGATATATTGGATTAGAAGGTACCCGGATATATTTAAACAGAACAGCCCCAAAATGGAACTACCAATTTTTATTAGACTACTTGAATAAAGACAGCTCCAATCAAAAAACAACTGACTTAGATATTAAAAAAATTGACTTAAGTGATTTCCGCTTTATTTTAGATGACCAATGGAATGGAGAAAAAACAGAATTATCGGCAAAAAATATCTTGTTAAATATAAAATCGTTTAATCAAACGATTAAGCGCATTGTCATTGATCAATTAATCGTCAATAAGCCGTTCATCAACCTTCACTCCTATGAAGGAAAAAATACCAGTGTACAAAAGGATACCAATCAAGGTAATTTAAAACCAGCTCAAATAAACCCAACTGATTTAAATATCGTAGCCAACGAAATACAAGTCATTAATGGGAAGTTTTTAATTGAATATGGCTTCGAAAAACCAGTCCCTTATTTTGATGATGCACATATTCGCATGCATGATTTAAATGCACAAATTTATAATGCAACATTGTCCAAAGACACCATTACAGCTAAAGTAAACTTAAGCGTAAAGGAAAGATCGGGCTTTGAAATAAAAAAATTAAATACCCTATTTAAGTTAACGCCTCAAATAATGGAGTTTGCGCAATTGTCATTAAAAACGAACAACAGCATTATTGGCCCTTACTATGCAATGCAATACAAAAACTTTAAAAAAGATTTTAATAATTACATGCAAAATGTAACCATGAAAGCGCATTTCGAAAACTCATTGGTTTCTATTAAAGATATTGCTTACTTCACTCCTACTTTAAATAATATTGATCAAAAAGTTAAGCTAAGTTTTCATTTTAATGGTACCGTGTCCGATTTTGAGACCAAGGACTTGGTTGTAAACTATAACAACTCCAAAGTCAAAGGCAGCTTTAGCATGAAGGGCTTGCCTAGCCTAAGGAATACGCAGATTGATTTTAACAATGTTGTATCGTCAACCAATTATAAGGACTTATCCAACTGGCTTCCTACTTTAAAAAATAATAAAGAAATAAAATTTGAAAAATTAGGCAATGTTTTATTTGCTGGAAATTTCAAGGGAACTGTATACGATTTTATTACCAAGGGGGAATTTAATACCGACTTAGGTTATGCGAATACAGAGATTCGATTACAATTTCCATTAGATAAAGAGCCAAGTTATGAAGGCATGTTAAAAACGAGCCATTTTAATGCAGGCAAACTACTTGACATAGCCAGTTTAGGTTTATTAAATTTTAACGGTAAAATTAAAGGCAGCTCCTTTGACCTCAATAAACAAAAAACCAATATACAAGGCAATATTGACAGCATTGCATGGAACAATTATAATTACACCAATATCACCACCAATGGTAATATTCAAAAAGGTGCTTACAATGGTAGCTTGCGGATAAAGGACCCCAATATTAATTTTATCAGCAATATTGAAGTGGACTTTAACCAAGTAAAGCCTAAAATAAACGCCGTGGGCGATTTGCAAAATACCAATTTAAAAGAATTGGGATTTTCAAAAAATAAAATTCAGCTTACTGGATTATTGGATATCAATTTTGATGGAGACAGTATTGACAACTTCATGGGTTATGCAAAATTTTATAATGGGCAATTAAAGGGGGAACAATCGGTGGTTCGTTTTGATTCCATCACCTTACAATCTAGTATTGAAAAAGGCATTAAAAATTTACGCCTAGCAAGTGATGATATTAATGCTAGTATATCAGGCAAATTCAATATCTCCCATTTGCCTGCAAGTATTCAGTTTTTTATGCAACGCTATTTGCCAAGCTATATCCCTGCCCCATCCAATACCCCAGAGAATCAATTATTTGACATTCAAATTAAAACGAATTATATCGAGCCATTTATTCGAATTTTTAATAGCTCCTTTTCTGGCTTCAATAATCTAAATTTAAAAGGTGCGATCAATACTGAAAATAAAACGCTGAAGTTTAATGCCACAGTTCCATTTGCACAATGGCAGGATATGGCATTTAAAGGCGGTGTATTCACAGGCAATGGAAATAAGGATTCTATCCATTTACTTGTAAAAGCAAGCAGTTACCAATTAACGGACAGCTTTAACTTTGTTGACCCTATTATCAATATTCACACCGCAAAGGATAAATCCAATATCCAAATAACGGCTACTAGCAATGATGCATTGCAGAATATAAATTTAGCAGGGACTGTAAACACTTATTCCGATGGCTTAGCCATTCAATGGAAACCCTCCAATTTTTTATTAAATCAAAAAAGATGGGATATTAATAATGGCGGCGAAATTTCACTTCGAAAAAATAACATCTTTGCAAAAGGAGTAAAACTTTCACAAGGATTACAGGAGCTTTTATTAACGAGCGCAAAGGACAATAACCTGCAACTGGAACTCAATGATATTATTTTAGGCGATATTACTAAATTATTTTTCCGATATCCGCAACTGGAAGGTATTACCAATGGTACTGTTTATTTAAAAAATGTACTCGACAATTTTGAGCTCACATCGGATATCAATATTGATCAATTTAGCTTTAACAATGAAGTGGTTGGATGGACCAATTTAACCGCTGCCTATAATAATAAAACGGGTATTGTTCCTTTTTCGTTGGACATACCCAATAAAGCTTATAATTTATCAGCAGAAGGAACCTATAGCACCAAGGACAGTGCTAACCCATTAGATGCTACCCTTTATTTAAACCACTCTAAATTTAGTTTGGTGGAACAATTCATCGGCGGCGTACTCACGAACCTAGATGGAAAAGCGGATGGGAAAATTCATTTTGGCGGGCGCATTGAATACCCTGTTTTACTGGGTTCTGCAACCATTCAAGATGCCTCCTTAAAAGTGGATTATACCAAAGTGCGTTATTTTATAAAAGAAGCCACCATTCAATTTACAAATGAAGGAATGGATTTTGGCAATATCCAACTGACTGATCAATTAAATCGTAAGGCTTTATTTAAAGGTAAAATATTGAATGAGGGCTTTAAGCATTTGACCTATGACCTTGAAATGAGTAGCCCTAAAATTGAATTGCTCAATATGGGCTCCGCTGACAATAGCTATTTTTATGGTAACGCAGTTGGAAAAGCGGCTATGACCATCAAGGGACCAGAGGAAAATATTAAAATGACCATTACTGCAGATGTGAATGATAGCTCCCATTTATACATTCCAAATACAACCAGCAAGGAAGCCGGCAGCAATGACTTTATCTTATTTAAAAAATATGGGAAAACAGCCGTAAAAAGCGAAGATGTCCCAACCTACAATTTATTGGTGGACTTAGACCTATCGGCCAATAATAAAACTAAAATAGACGTCATTTTAGACGAATTAACGGGCGATATCATCAAGGCGAAGGGAAATGGTCGACTAAAAATAAGAGCGGGTAATATTGAGCCATTAAGTATCAGAGGAAAATACAATATTGAATCAGGCAATTACGACTTTAACTTTCAATCCTTTATTAAAAAACCATTTGAGTTGATTCCTGAAATAGGCAATTATATTGAATGGACCGGTAATCCATACGATGCCGAAATTCATGTGGATGCACGTTACACCGCTGATCGTATTAGTTTAAATGAGTTAGTGGGGAGCGCTAATTTTAGCAATGCTGTAAAATCGTATCGTGGAAGTGTTTATGTCATTGCGGCATTAAGAAATAAATTATTCCAGCCTAGCATTAAATTCAGTATCGCATTTCCACAAGGAAATCCGATCAGCTCCGATAACGAATTTTCTCAATTCATTACCCGATTAGAAAGAGACGAAAATGAAATTTTAAAACAGGTTTCCTTCTTAATTGTATTTAACTCATTTGCACCCGTTGGATTTAGTACAGGCAATAGCAATAACGCCTACAGTATGACTTCGATTGGCATCAATACCATATCACAATTGTTGACCAAAGAAGTTAATAAATCAGTGACCAATTTATTGAATAAGGTAACCGGCGATAATAGCTTACGATTTGATATTGGATCATCGGTATACAATAGTGGAAATTTATTAGACCCTACCGGATCGGGCATTCCGATCAACGCAAATAAAATTGACCGTCAAAGAGTGAATTTAAAATTGGGCAGAAGCTTTTTAAATGACAAAGTAATAATTAATGTGGGCGGCGACTTGGATTTTAATGTTCGCAGCAGCACCAATATTCAAAATGATAATTTACAATGGTTGCCCGATTTAAATATTGAGTTTATACTAACGAGGGATCGAAAATTAAGAGCGATTGTATTTAACAGAAACAGCCTTGATATTAATGGAAGTAGTTTGGGCCGTCGTAATCGACAAGGGGTAAGTATTTCTTACAGAAAAGATTTTGAGAAATTCCTATTCTAGTTCCGCAGGAAAAATATTTTATTTATTTGCATTCGCAACAAACCACTCCGTAGCCAACGCGTAGCCTTTTAGTCCCAGCCCAACAATGGAGCCTACTGACTTTGCAGTTACATGGGAAATTTTTCGGAAGTCCTCCCTAGCATGTACATTACTGATATGTACTTCAATCACAGGCGTTTTAATTGCAGCAACTGCATCCCCAATGGCAATAGAAGTATGGGTGTAAGCAGCAGGGTTTAATATAATGCCATCTTGGTCAAAGCCATATTGCTGAATGGCATTCACCAATTCCCCTTCGACATTCGATTGAAAATAAGTAAAATTAACTTGTGGAAAATCTTTTTTCAACTGCGCAAAAAAATCATCAAAAGTTTCATTGCCATAAACACCTGGTTCACGCTTTCCTAATAAATTTAAATTAGGCCCGTTAATGATCGTAATATTTGGCATAGTTGCAAATTGAAATACTTAAAAATGAAAGGATAAATTTATTAGCAGTTATCCTTTTATTGTTGCAAGATTAATTAGACTTCATTAAAGATACAAAATCGTCAAACAAATACCTGCTATCGTGCGGGCCTGGTGTTGCTTCAGGATGATACTGAACACTAAACGCAGGACGATCATTTAACTTGATGCCTTCAATAGAATCATCATTTAAATTCACATGTGATATAGTCACATTTGGATGTTTGCGCACTGCTTCAGGATCCACACCGAAACCATGGTTTTGTGTAGTGATTTCACATAAGCCTGTGATTACATTTTTCACTGGGTGATTTAAACCACGATGACCATGATGCATTTTGAAAGTAGGTATATCATTTGCAAGTGCCAATAATTGATGCCCTAAGCATATACCAAAAACTGGTTTTTTCTCATTCAATACTTCCTTAATGGTTTTAATGGCGTAATCCATTGGTGCTGGATCACCAGGACCATTGGATAAAAAATAACCTGTAGGATTAAATGCTTTCAAGGTCGCAAAATCTGTTTTAGCAGGATGCACTCTTACATGCGCTCCTCTTTCCACCAAGCATTGTAAAATATGTTCTTTCACACCAAAGTCTAAAACAGAAACTTTGATCGCTGAATCTTTATCTCCTAATTCATAAATTTCTTTCGTGCTCACCGTACTCGCTAGTTCAAGTCCATCCATACTAGGCACTTTAGCTAATTGCGCTTTTAATGCAGCGACATCTAAGTTATCGGAAGAGATAATACAATTCATAGCACCTTGTTGACGCACATGCGCCACTAGTGCCCTTGTATCTAATCCTTCAATAGAAACAATATTGTTATTGACCAAATACTCATTCAAATTACCATCTGCCATTAAACGGCTGTATTTTTCTTCTAAGTTGCGACCAATTAAACCATGAATTTTTACTGTTTTACTTTCAACATCGGTTGACTTAACACCGTAATTACCCACGTGTACATTATTCATGATAATGACTTGCCCCGTATAACTAGGATCGGTAAAAACTTCTTGATAGCCTGTCATCCCCGTATTAAAACAAATTTCACCAGTCGTGGTTCCAATTTTACCAAAAGCTTGACCGTGAAATACATTACCATCAGCTAAAACTAAAATTGCAGGTTGTGTAGTCATTGTATTGGTGTTTTGTTATGCAAAAAAAGAAACTATTTTTTACTTTTCCATAATAACTTTTGAACATATTGTTTATTCCCCATTTCAGGCCATTTTAGGCAAAAAAAAGGCAAGACTGAAGTCTTGCCTTATATGTCAAATAATTATGATCATTATTCAGCAGGTGTTGCTTCATCTGTAGCAGCAGGTGCTTCTGCGTCAGCTGCTGCCTTTTTAGGTGCTGCAGGTGCTTTGCTACGACGTGTTTTCTTAGCTGGTTCTGCTGCAGTCGCAATTGAATTACCGTAAATTTCATTGAAATCAACTAATTCAATCATTGCTTTTTCAGCATTATCACCTGGACGTATCCCTAATTTGATAATTCTTGTATAGCCACCTGGACGTGTCGCAATTTTAGGCGCAACTACTGTAAATAATTCTTTAACAGCAATTTTGTCGTTTAAATAGCTAAACACCACTCTGTGGTTATGCATGATTTCTTCCTTGTTAGCCGATTTTTTAGTTTTAGTAATCAATGGCTCAACATATTTTCTTAAAGCTTTTGCTTTTGCTAATGTTGTTACAATACGCTTGTGCGTAATAATTTGACAAGCAAGGTTCATTAATAAGGCATCTCTGTGTGCCTTTTTACGACCTAAGTTGTTTTGTTTGTCTCCGTGACGCATGACTTTTAAATTTTATCCTCACACCGTGTCAGGAATTGCGAGGTTTGAGCTTTCGCTCGGTTATAAATAGTGACCTACCCTAGCCTTAATGACTATTGTAAATCTAATTTGTCTAATCCTAATTTACCTAAATCCATTCCAAAGCTTAATCCTCTTTCGATTAAAACTTGCTCAATTTCAGATAAAGATTTTTGACCGAAGTTTCTAAACTTCATCAAGTCTTCTTGCTCATATTGAACTAGTTCGCTTAAGCTATTGATTTTAGCAGCTTTCAAGCAATTGAATGCACGAACAGAAAGATCTAAATCTTCCAATGGTGTTTTCAATACTTTTCTTAATTGTAAAACTTGCTCATCCACCACATCTTCTTTCTTATCTTCTTTGTTATCAAAAGTGATATTCTCATCAGTGATAATCATTAAATGTTGAATCAAAATGCGAGAAGCTTGTTTCACTGCTTCTTCAGGATGAATGGTACCATCTGTAGCAACATCTAAAATTAATTTTTCATAATCCGTTCTTTGTTCAACACGATAGTTTTCGATAGCGTATTTAACATTTTTGATTGGGGTATGAATAGAATCAATAGCGATATAGCCAAATGGCATTTCCTTTAATTTATTTTCTTCAGAAGGAATATAACCACGGCCCTTGCTGATGGTTAATTCGATTTCTAATTTTGCAGTTGAATCCATCGTGCAAATAACTAATTCAGGATTCATTACTTGAAATTGTTGCGAAGCATCGCCAATATTTCCTGCATTAAACTCACTGCTTCCTTTGATAGAAATAGTGATTTTTTCTGAAGAAACATCTTGGTCAGCTTTACGCTTGAAACGAACTTGCTTTAAGTTCAAAATCATTTCTGTAACATCTTCAGTAACGCCTTTCAAAGTAGCAAACTCATGGTCTACTCCTTCAATTTTGATACCTACTATTGCAAAGCCTTCTAATGAGCTTAATAAAACTCTTCTTAAAGCATTACCTAAAGTTAAACCAAAGCCAGGCTCTAATGGACGGAATTCGAATTGTCCTTCAAAGTCGTTTGCTTTTTGTAAAACAATTTTATCTGGTTTTTGAAAACTTAATATAGCCATGTCAATTTATTTTTTATTTGATTCTTCCTAGTGGAAGAAATATTGTTATTGCTTACTACTTAGAATACAATTCGACGATCAATTGCTCCTTGATATTTTCAGGAACAGATTCACGCTCAGGCATAGTGATGAAAGTACCAGTGTTGGTAGTTTCATTCCAATCCACCCAACTGAATTTTGTATTTTTTCCGCGTTGCTTGCTAACGATTGAAGTGTTATGCGCACTCTTTGGACGATAAGCAATAACATCACCTGGGCGACAAGTATAAGAAGGTACGTTGGTCACTTCACCATTAACAGTGATGTGCTTGTGCGATACCAACTGACGTGCTTCAGGACGACTAGCTGTTAATCCCATTCTGTAAATGGTATTGTCCAAACGAGATTCTAATAATTTGATCAAGTTTTCACCTGTAACACCTTTGATACGAGAAGCTTCCTCAAATGTTTTGCGGAATTGACGCTCTAATACACCATAGGTATATTTCGCTTTTTGCTTTTCTCTTAACTGTAATGCATACTCTCCTAATTGCTTACGCTTGCGTTGTGCGCCGTGTTGGCCTGGAGGGTTGCTGTTTTTGCCTAACCATTTAGCGTTTCCTAAAATAGGTTCGCCGAAAATGCGACAAATTTTGGTTTTGGGTCCTGTGTAACGTGCCATAATTCTTGTTTGTGATTTTTTAGTGACGGTATATCATCAGTAAAAATCTAAAATGAATGATATACCCTTTTTATAAAATATAAATAATTAAACTCTTCTTTGTTTTGGAGGACGACATCCGTTGTGCGGCATTGGCGTCACGTCGCGAATACTTGTTACTTCGATACCTGATTGTGAGATAGAACGAATCGCTCCTTCACGTCCAGATCCTGGACCTTTCACAAATACATCAACTCTTTTAACACCAGCGTCTAATGCAACTTTCGCTGCGTCAGCTGCTGCCATTTGCGCTGCATATGGAGTATTCTTTTTAGAACCTCTGAAACCCATTTTACCAGCACTGCTCCAGCTAATTACTTGGCCTACTTTGTTGGTAAAAGAAATAATTAAATTGTTGAAAGTAGCATTGATACGAACTTCACCCGATGCATCAATTTTCACGACTCTTTTTTTAGAAGCCGCTTTTGCACTGTTTTGTGCTTTGATTGGTTTTGCCATTTTTTTTGAGGTATGCTCTTTTTAAGGAGCGGTTATTTAAATTGAAATTCCGCCGAAGCGGAAACCAATCGAATCTCCCCTGTTTCCAGGATCTAATTTGTATTGGATTTTTATAACAAAAGGAAGTAGGCTAATAAATCAGCGTACTTCCTTTAGGTATTATTATTTTTTAGCCACTTTCTTCTTACCAGCAACTGTCTTACGCTTACCCTTACGAGTACGAGCATTTGTTTTAGTTCTTTGTCCACGAACTGGTAAACCTTTTCTGTGACGCAATCCACGGTAACATGCGATATCCAATAAACGCTTGATGCTCATTGAAACTTCACTTCTTAACGCACCTTCCACTTTGAATTCAGCGTTGATGATATTACGAATAGCAGTTTGCTCATCATCATTCCACTCATTTACTTTTTTATCATAGCTGATAGCAGCTTTGTCTAAAATGTATTGAGCAGTTGAACGTCCTATTCCAAAGATGTACGTTAACCCTATTTCTCCTCTTTTGTTTTTTGGTAAATCTATACCGGCGATACGAGCCATATTTTAAAACTTATTTTGTTTTTGTTAAAATGGATTTCTAATAATAAAAATTATCCTTGTCTTTGTTTAAAACGAGGATTCTTTTTGTTGATTACATATAAAACCCCTTTGCGCTTCACGATCTTACAATCGGTACTTCTTTTTTTGATAGATGCTCTAACTTTCATCTTTTATTTTTTAATATTTATTTCCAACTTATTTTTTATCTAAACCCATACAAATCAATCTCATGCTCACTTTTACCGCTCTTCTTACTTATGTCTGAAATTGATTCTTCCTCTTGTTAAATCGTAAGGACTCATTTCCAAACCCACTTTATCCCCAGGCAAAATTCTGATATAGTGCATGCGCATTTTA
>Ga0208597_1000195_pt1 | contig 23204 bp, 19 predicted proteins | sample LakMenEpi05May12_FD_150673 | JGI IMG/M metagenome (GOLD analysis project Ga0208597, IMG submission 150673) | Freshwater microbial communities from Lake Mendota, WI - 05MAY2012 deep hole epilimnion (SPAdes) | ecosystem: Environmental > Aquatic > Freshwater > Lake > Epilimnion/Euphotic zone ...
ATGGACTGGAGGCGGGGAGTTGGGAGTAGCTCAAGCGGACTGAAGTCCGCGCTCCTTTATTTCTTGAGCAATTCCAACATCCCTTTGCCCATGGCTTCGCCGAGTTCCATGTAGGCTCCGGCATTTTGATGGTAGTGGAAGTCTTGGTTTTTCGGGGACTTCGCAGGGTCGGGCAGAACGTTACGGACATCGACGCTATTCACATTGCCTTTGAATTCGGGATACTTGCCAGTGTCACCATCGACGGCGAGTTGTGCTTCGGCAATTTTAAGGCCAGGACCTTGGCGACCAGGATTGCCGCACCCCGTCGAAACAAGAAACGGCGCGTTGGGAACATCGAAGTCCTTGCGCAAGGCCTTGATCAAATAAACCAAATTTTGTTCGTAGCGGCTTGCCGCGGGTTCTCCTTGGTCTTTGTGACCTTGGAACCAAATGAATCCTGCCACCTCATACTTTTTGCCTTTCCAATGGGGAAAATTGGTGTCGAAATTTTTCAGCACATCTTTGGCGGCGTTGAAGCAGTCGTCGTATTGTTTGCCGGCATACCAGTTTACTGGTTTTGGCTCTTCGCCCTTTTTCCATGAGGGCGAGGTGTCTTTGTAGCCTGCATAAACCATATCGCCAACTTCGTAACGCTCACTGCTAGGTGGGAGGAAATCCCATGAAAGCGAACGATTGCCTTGAGATGCTTTGAGAATCAGGACAGGTTCTTCGTGGTGATCGCCCAAGATGTTTCCAATGGCGAGTTCGGGACCAATCTGCGATGAGGTGGCTCCGCAGCCGATGCTCAGCCATTTGTTAGCACCTGCTGTGATCACGCCTTTGTACCAGACATCATCGCGCGATTTCCATCGGCCATCTTTGTCGATGAGGTAGGGATATTTTTTCTCTTCATGCACCACGGTATGCAAGGTGCCAGGGACATCGAGTCGTGAGGTCCAACCTAATCCATTGGCTCCTGCTGTTAGGTAGGTGATTTTGAAGGGGACTTTTTTTCCGGCTTCGAGCTTCACAGATTTGTGCAATGACTGGCTTCCGATTTCCTTGCGATGCGCCTCGATGCCATTGACGACCATGATGTTGAATGTGCTGTCACCATAGCCTGGATTGAATTCATAGGTGCCGGTCTCTTTGGCTTGGTAAAACCCGCGAACGATGCGGACATCACCGTGCGGATAGGGTGTCGGTTCGCCACCTCCAAAGCTCGTGAGTTTCAGCGTTTTCTCGGGCTTGAGGGCATCGTAATCAGTCTTCGGATCATAAGCGCCTTTGTAAACAGAAACCACTGCGTCGGAAAATTCTGCGCCCCAGCGAGTCGAGCCAGAATTGACTTGACCAATGCCGACCATGTTCGATTGACCGGCGAGAATGTAGACTTTGACAGGTCCATTAGATGCAGCAAGAGCGCTGGTCGCCGATAAGGCAAGGCTGACGATAGAGATAAGAAGCGAGGGATGCTTAGGTGTTTTCATCGGGTATTTGTAAGATTGCTCACGATACAGAAGTTAGCGCAAACAGTCGAATACTGTTAGATCGGCACTGTTCGGCACAGCATTTGGGAGATTCGCCGCGTAATTCAGCCAATCCTTTTATGCTCCATCGGAGATCGGCGGGATGGTGGAAGTTATCGTTTTGATAAGGCGTAAGCAGAGATTTCGGTGGAGCCATGTCTGGAGCGTCGGTTTCGACCATCAATCGATCCTCCGGAATCAAGCGAAAATTTTCCAAAGCCTTGCGTTTGCGTTCGTGAAGAAAATAACCAGAAAAAGAAAAATGCGCACCGAGCTTCAGCAGGGGCTTTATCAAATGCGAAGGGCCGCCGAAGCTATGTAGAAGGAAAGGGGGGATCGGCTTGCTTTCTTTCAATAGCGCAAAAAGCTCTGGCCAGGCTTTGAGGCAATGCAGGGTGAGAGGTCGATCGAGTTCGCGACTAAGCTTGATGTGGTCGCGCAGCACTGCTACTTGGTCAATAATGTTGGCCTCTATGATCCATTGATCGAGCCCGCATTCGCCTATGCTTGCACGAGGATTTTTCAAGAAGTGTCGCAATTTTTCCAGCCATTCAGGGCTGCGATCCTTAACTTTCCAGGGGTGAAGACCGAAGGCAGAGCTAAGAAATTCTGGATTGGAGATATGCAACTCTTGCACGTCCTGCCAATCGGCTTCGCTGGTTCCATTCACGATGGCGTGTTCGATGCCCTCCCGCTTCATATCCGCAATGACCTGAGCCCTATGAGGCGACAGACGATGATCTTGCAGGTGATTGTGGCTGTCAATGAGTTTGAACATGAAACGGCTCAGACGAACTGGGCATTGGCAACTCCGTGGCGTGCCAAGAATTCTTGGGCAAGCGCAAGGTATGCTTGTGAGGCGAGGCCAGAGGAATCATGTTCAAAAATAGTTTTGCCATGACTTGGCGCCTCGCCGAGTTTGATCGAACGAGGAATGAATGTTTTATACATTTCGTTCGGGAAATAATTGCTCACCTCCTTTACCACTTGGCGTGCTAGGTTGGTGCGAGCATCATACATAGTCATGACGATTCCTTCGAGCTTCAAATCGGGGCTGGCACCTGATTCTCGAATCTGTTCTAACACGTGAACGATCTTGGCCAAGCCTTCGAGACCAAACCATTCGCATTGTAGCGGGATGATCACTTCGTCGGCCGCGGCGAGAGCAGAAGTCATCAAAACACCGAGCGAGGGAGGAGTGTCGAGAATGCAGTATTCAAAAAGGTCATTCGGCTTTAGGCCTTGGAGAAATCCGCGTAAGCGAGTGAGATGATCTTCAGCGCGGGCGAGCTCGATTTCCACACCAGCGAGGTCCATGGCGGATGGGATGATCGAAAGTCGAGGCATGCGCGATTCCTGAATTTTTTCGCGGATATCCGCATTACCCAAAAGCACGGGGTATAGGCTTGCTTCACCATCGGCTTCGAGTCCGATCCCGCTGGTTGTGTTGGCTTGGGGATCGAGGTCGATGAGGAGAACGCGTTGACCGAGTAGTGTGAGGGCTGCCGAAAGATTGATAGCGGTGGTCGTCTTACCCACTCCTCCTTTTTGGTTGCCGATTGCGATGACTTTCATGTCTGGGCGGAGCATCCATGGAAACAGAGCGTTTGGCAATCAAAACCGATGGGGTGATGAAAAAAAACTAAATCAAACATTTGTTTTGAATGGTGCGTTCTCTCGGTTCGTTCTTGTCAAAATCTCACGAGTGTTGCACAACATGGCACGGAACATGGCAGAAGATTGGTCAGATGCATGGTTGCAAAAAGTGGCGGGCTGGAAAGCTGCGAAGTCGGGCTTGGCCATGGCTGGCTCGGGCTTGGTGAAAGATGCTAATTTTGATGGGGTAGAATGTCGCGCCATCATTTCCGGAGTCAAGCCACGCCGAGTGCGGGTCAAACGAATTGATGATACCAAAGCGGAGACTTTTTGTTACTGTGCCGAGAATCAGCGAACGGGTGCCATGTGTGAACATGCGGTGGCGGCGATCATACTAGCTAGAGGGCAGGGGATAACGGCAATGTCATCCCCGCAGGTCTTCGAGAAAAAACCAACGATTGTTTCAAAATCGACGATCTCCAAGGAAGATCGTCAGGCCTTGCGAGTAGAGTTATTTCCGCGCTGGAAAGACGAGTGGAAAGCAGGAAGGCTGAGCGCAAAAGTTGTGGAGTCAACCCGAACGCCTGACGAGGCCGATGTTTCCTTACTTGAATGGCTCCGTCAAACAGGTGTTTCACAAAGGCCGCTGCCGTGGATGCTATCGATGCCGGGAGCAACTTGTGAGGAATTTTTGGAAGCGATATCTGGGCACTCCGAGGTAATTTGTCAAAGTCAAACGATCGTTTGTGGTAGCGAATTTCCAGCGATTAACGTGCGTTGCCGACCTTTAATCGACAAGGTTGAGGTAGTCTTGGTAGAGCCTGATGCCGAGCGATTTGGCGGGAAGAGATCAGGATTTTACCGAATTGGAGAACATTTGTTTCAAACAAATGATCGTAATCTATGGGGTTTTTTTGATATATTATTTGCGGAAAAATTAACAAATATTACTCATTCTCAATTGTTTAGTGATAATGAGTTATTTGCGAAATTAGTTGATCATTCTGGCTGGATCGAGCAAATTGTATGGAAGACACTCGTGCCGAGCTTGATGCTTAACATGGATGGCAATCTGCAAGGTTTGCGTTTGCAATGTCGGTGGAATTTTCAACACGGCACCTGGAATCAGACACGGGAGCACCATGAGGAAAAGTCCTCCTATCTTGTGTTTGAATCAAACGTTTGTTACATTGCAGGAATTGGCTGCCGACAAGCACTGCTGAATATGTTATCACATCAAGGCTGGGAGGAAGTCAACGGAGCTTGGCAAATGCGTGGTGAAGACCGCTTGTTAGCCTTTTTCCAGTCCGGTCGTGAAGAGTTGCTGGCATTGCCGAGTGCGATCGAGGAAACTAGTGCCCTGAAGCGCGCCAGGAACTCTCTGGTGGTATTGCGAGCCAGCATCGAGCAGCGCAATGCTGATTCGCAGCACATGGCCTTGTCCTTGCAGTTCACGTCAAGAGAAGGCCGCTCCTTTGATGCCCAGAAAATCCGTGGCTTACTAGAAACAGGAAAACGACTGATTCAAACGAACGATGGAAAAACTCTATTGCTACCCAAGGAATCATGGGAAGTCTTCCTGCAAACCGCTCGGGATCTGCAATTCGAGCAGCATAAAGGCGAGTTTCTGGCTAAAAATACCCACTCGCTAATAATTGATTATTTACGTAAATATTGCGATAGAGAACTTACTGTAAGTCAAGAATCGAAATTTAATGACTTTTCGAAGGCGGAAGACCTCCCTGGATTGAATGCGGCTTTACGCGAGTATCAGTGGCGAGGAGTTAACTGGCTGCGTGACAGATTATCATCTCACGGCTTCGCTCTGTTGGCCGATGAAATGGGCCTTGGCAAGACTCTTCAGACGATCGCACTGCTTTTGGCGTTTGCGCGGCCAGACGATCCGAGCATGGTGGTGGTGCCGACTTCGTTGCTAAGAAACTGGGAAGCGGAGATTGCCAAATTCGCACCATCACTTAAAACGATCGTTTGGCATGGTGGATCGAGAAGCGACGATTTGCTCACTCATGGTCATAGTGTTATTGTAACAAGTTATGGCGTTCTCGTTAAAGATCGAGCCTTCTTCATGAAAAGGGGGTATTCGGTATTAGTTCTCGATGAGGCGAGTATGATTCGCAATCCTGATACCGAGGCTGCTCGGGCATGTTATCGGATACAGGCGCAGCGCAAAATCGCACTAACGGGCACGCCATTGGAAAATAGCATGCAGGATTTGTGGTCTATTTTTCAGTTTTTACAGCCCGGATATTTGGGTGACCGTAAGACATTTCGAGAGCGCTATGAGCGAATTGGAGGTGATGCTGCTGATGTGAAAGTATCACAAGAATCACTCAAGTTGCGAGTGATGCCGTTTATTTTGCGAAGGACAAAAGAAGAAGTCGCCAAAGATTTACCCGAGAAGCTGGAGTATGATCAATGGTGTGACATGAGCGCGGATCAGGCCCGACTTTATCAAAGTGCATTGGATCAGGGCTTGGCGAAAATCGATAGTATGTTGCGTGCTGGCGATTCTGCGGCGCGCATGAGTTTACTGACTTTATTGCTACGCTTGAGGCAGATTTGCTGTGATGCAGCACTCTATGAGCCGTCATTGGTGGAATCATGGACGATGGAGCAGCGCTCGAGTAAAATGGAGCAATTGTTCCGGTTAATTGAGGGCTCCATGGAATCCGGTCGGAAAATGCTTATTTTTAGCCAGTTTGCGAAACAATTGCATGTAATCCAAGCCGAGTGCGAGGCACGTGGTTTGGATACACTGCGACTGGATGGTGCGACTCGGGATCGCCAGGGCATGGTACAGGATTTTCAGCAAAATTCAGGTCCACCGATCTTCTTAATCAGCCTGAAAGCTGGCGGATACGGACTGAACCTGACCAGCGCCTCGACAGTGATTCATTTCGATCCATGGTGGAATCCAGCAGCAGAGCGGCAAGCGAGTGATCGTGCTCACAGAATTGGCCAAACGCAGCGTGTCCAGGTTTATCGATTACTCACACGCGGCACAGTGGAAGAGCGTGTTAAAAAAATGCAGGCTGAAAAATCAGCCATGGCGGACCAATTGTTCGGTGCTATGGAAGGCGGCGCTGGCTTGTCTGCGAGCTTACGCGACATTGAACAAATGCGCAATATCTTGCTGAAGCATTAAACAATTTCCACATTCCAAATAGAACAAGCTTGAGAGCAATTCACGACTTCTCGAGCAAATTTATATTTATCACTTGTTACAATATATGTAATGCTGGATTTTTTATGTAGATGCATTGTTCGCTGCTTTTAAAAACTAATGCAGTTCAGTTATGGTCATCACCAGTTGCTGGAGCAACCCTTTCTCGAACATCGTGTTGCGAGGATCGCCTTTTTCATTGACCAGATGACATCAACGCGCTATTGATTTTTGTGTGGCGTGGAAAATTGAAAGCGCAGTGATTCGCGGCGAAATCGACAACACCGTTCGAGGTTTGACGACTGGCAAGATTTGGCTTATTCATCAGGATGAGCCAATTTTGCTTTTGCTGCATGGAAATTGCTGGCGGGATGTTGCGGGCTGTAAGCTTTCATTTCATTTGGAAAGCCCCGATCTAGGGCTTCATGCCCCAGCCTTGGCACAGCCGCAAACTGGCGTGGTTGGCGATATAACCGTATCTAGGAAAGGTAAAAACTATCACGAATCCCCTTTTGCTGAAGATTTGTCGTTGCGGAATTTTTTGTATTTGGAGTGGTTCGACCAAGTGAACGGTCGTGTTCTGATTGAAACGCCGACATTTACTGTGGAGATAAGCGAGCGGCAATGGGAGTTCTCAGTCGAAGACGAGACGGCCCAGAAGATGAAAAATCTTGATGCCATGCGAGATTTTGTTTGCAAATACATTCAGCGTGATAAGCGCAGCGATCTATGGAGTAAGGAAAATGCCGATGAATTCCAGTGGGAAAAACGTTTTCAGGAATCGGACCGGTTAACGGACGCATTTCAGGAAGTGTTGGAAAAGTATGCAGATGATGCAGAGCGTGAGATTAAGCAATCCTATGTGATGGGCTGGTCGAGTGAACTGGACCGCCAGGAGGATAACTTACTTATGGAGGAGGATATTTCCGAAATTGAGTTATTAGACCAATTCGAGAATCTCGACGATGAGAGCGATCACGAAGCATTCCCTTGGGATGATGTAGCCACATGGAGCGACGATGATGAAATGGATGAAGTAAGTAAGCAAGATCATCCGTTGTTAAGAAAAACATCACAGATTGTCTCTTTAAGCATCGAATTGCTGACTGCAAATTCGTATATGCCTGACCCATTGCATCGCATCAATATGTTGTCGATGATGATCTCCGCGAAGCTTACTGGAGGGATGGAGGTTGGTGGAGATTTTTATGAACAAGAACCGGGCTACATGCTGGCATTACTGAAGCGCTGCCTTTTTTGGTTGAATGACTGCATTTCAGCCTGCGTCGAGCTCTTGAACTCCAATCAAGATCCTGATTGGACTCGAAAAATTGAAGATTTGCGCACATTGATTTTTGAGGCCCGCGAGCAAATTACTGAAATGCGACGCGAATTAAGCAAAAATTAGCTATTGCCGAAGCTGTAAAATCGTTTATTCTTCTCCCTGTCATTCTTATGAAATTAGTCATTGCAACATTCCTTATCGCGATCTCTCTCAGCTCATGCAACACTGCCATTGGTCTTGCCCGTGATATGCGTCAAGCCGGCGAAGGCTTGGAAAAAGCAGCACAGGGTAAGCAAGCTGACGGTGGCGGTGAAGATATGGGAGCGCCCACTTACTGAGATCGAATAGAGCGTCTTCCTTGAATTCGTAAATTACGATCTTGATTCACTCCAGAGAATTTAATTCTCTGGAGTTTCTTATTGGGATGCTTTTTGCGCTGGCGAGAGCTTAATTGAATCACCTTGGATTCGCAAAGCAGCTCCTGCAGGTCCTCCTTGAGATGGTAGAATTGTGCTGCTTTCTTGAGTCGATGGCTTCGCAGAAAAAAGCGCCCTGATGGCAGGATTTGGCTTCCATGTCTGTGCCCACTTTTTCGCCTCATCGGAACCAGAAAAAATTTCCCCCGCCACTGCCTCGCAAGCCATTAGGGCGCGATCACGCACGTCTTGTTGATGGTGATCTAGTGCATCAATGAGAAATGCTACGCTCGCTTTTTCTTCACGTTGCTCTATGACTGATAGCAGATAGTCTACCTCGTCAATTTCTCCACCGTCGAGAATTTGATTTAGAACCGAGAGTAGCTCTTTGGTAAGGGGCAGAGTTGTCACTTCTTCCAGCGCTGATAGCAACTCTGCTGAACGCTCGGGTTTAGGTTTCCCCCACGCTTGGAGTAAAGCCATAGCCACTCGTCGGCTAGCCTGAGATTCGAATGAGCTTGCCGGCTGCGATTCGTCTGAAATAGATATCGAATGGAGTTGTTGGCCTGAACTCAGTGGAAGTTCAGACTTACTAGCGGAGTTAGGTTCTGCATTTGCCACAGAGGTATTTCTGTTAGCGCGCATTTCTCCGAGATGCAAGCCGGTAGCAAAAATGACGACCATTCCTGCCACTAGTATGAATCTTTGCTTCATGGATTATTGTAGTTCGAAATAACCGCGTGAACGCAGGTAACTCTTCACCTGTTGCTCGAAAAAGGCAAGTGATTGAGCACCGCTAAAGGAGGTATTCAGCCGAGCTGAGCCCGTGATGGCAATGACATCGAGAGCTGGATTGCTATTAAAGCTGAATGGATAGTAGTCCGAGGTTGGAATCAAAGTGAATGCGCCAAGATCCCCGAAGGAAAGATTACCTCTGAATGGACTGGTTACCTCAACTCCGCCGAATTTCATACCTCCAGCTACAGTTGTATTGCCGATGCCGAAATAGGCATATTCGATACCGAAATCATTATCTACAAGAAACGCGCGTTCCGTAGCTCTTGTTGCAGGGTTTTTATAGGACCATGCGTCGATCTTCATTTGATCGACAATTTCGCCATTCGCGTATTCAATGAGATAAAATGTCGTGTAGCTTGTTTTGGCTACTGATGTATTGGTGTTCGTGCGAAAAATCGTCGTATCCCAGCGGGAGGAACCTAGGAAAGTGCGTACTTCTGCATATGCTTGTGAAGCAAGCATGCCGAAGGATAGTGTGAGCAGAGCCTTGAATTTCATAACAAGGTTATGATGCAAGTGAGTGGAGATTTATTCAAATGGATTCGAAATTTTTTAAATATCTTCTTTTTTACCACTTGCCATTGTCGATCATCGCTTCTAGCATGCTCAGCGCCAACGACTTTATGCGATACTTTAAATTTTTTTTCCTCTTAATGCTGTCATTTATGCTTTGCCAATGCGCTGGCACTATCAGCACCGGTTCGATGGGCGGACCTACGATGGATGAGCGGGCTGCGGAAATTGATCGCGAGCCTAAGGGCGACTTCTATTATGGTCGCCGATATTTCGTAGAGAAAACGCGGTTCTGGGGATACTTACGAAAGCCAAGACAATCATCCCGTCACGCGAAATTGGTCGTTTTTCGCGAAAGCAGCAAGCTGAATCCTGACCGATTGCCCGAAGATGGTCCCGAGGGGCAACGCTATGGATTTGATCATAACTACGAATATCGCATATGGGGGCGCTATACGGGGCGTAACGTCTATGATGTGAATAGTAACCAGTTTCTTCCTGAATTTTTGTTGGTCAACTACGATCTCGTAAATCGAAATCCCGGTTGGTTGTTCCGCCCTAATGACTCCTATGATCCGACGCGGATCACCTTGGTACCACGTTGATCCCCTTTCCGCTTCATGAAACCCAAACATGTTCAACGCGGCGTGTCGAAGTCTTCCGAGATCGACAGTGCTGCTCGCTCTTCATCAGCCCGTGTGGGTAAGGTGGCTCGCATTCATCGAAATTATCGCACTGGTGTGAGGCGTCAGCGTCCCCGTTCATCACGCAACCAGAAAGATCGGAATGTGGATTTTCGTCAATATATACTCTATTCTTTGGTTGCAGTTGGCGCGTTGTTTCTCATTGGCATCATTTGGGTCTGGCATGGACAAAATCGCAACGGCCAATTGATCTCCAATGCTGATGCTGCTCGTGCCGAAGTTTTTCGCGTATCTCCTCCTACGACCCAAGCGAGCGCGGAAATGATGAAGATGTTTCTCGATGCCGAATCATCAGCAGCGATGAAGGGCATGGTTCGATTACGCGATGCGAAACTCGATGATATTTTTCAGTTGGTGCAAGACCTTAAATCCAGCGAGAATGGAGTGGAGTCCATCGAGTGGGCAGGCTCAGAGCAATTGAACGATCTTTCTCTCGAATTGATACAGGTGATTTTTCGATCGGGTGCCACGCGCATGGGTTACATAACATATGATGACAGCGCTGGGAAGTGGCTTATTGATGCTGAATCCTTTACCTATTACTTGAGTAAACCATGGAGTGAAATCATCGGGCAAGGCAAGTGTCGCGTCAAGCTCAGAGCTACCGCTAAGCCTGATGGTTATTACAACGGGGTTTTTAGCGATGAGAAAGAGTGGCTATGCTTGGGTTTACAGATCCCTGGGCAAGAGGATAATATTTATGGATACTTACGTCTCAATAGCGATTGCTACTATGCGATGGCACAAATTTATCGATCTGGGTCCTCGTATTCCATTGTTGCAGATCTGTCCCGCGACGCAGGGATGGAGCCCAGACAGTTTGAAATCAAAAAAATCATCGCCCACGGATGGGTAGAGACCGATATTGAGTTCACCTCTCTGTTCGCGGATGCCGACAAACAAGAGTCGAACAAAAAAAATGATGAGATCAAGAATGCTCCTTGATGTTCATTTTCTCCAGCGCTGGAGGATATCCTGGTAGGTATCAATCCGCCGATCTCGGAAAAATGGCCAGATGCGTCGGAAATTCTCCACGGCTTGGTAGTCGACATCGTGTAGCAAGATCTCTTCGTTTTCGACAGATGCCTTCGCGACAATTTCGCCGTAGGGATTGGCCACAAATGATTGCCCCCAAAACTCCGTACCATCGTAGCTGCCACAGCGATTCACGGCTGCGACAAAACATCCATTCGCTACGGCGTGACCACGCTGCACGGTTTCCCAGCCGCAATGCTGTGCTGCTCCAAGCTCCGCTTTTTCGGAAGGTAGCCAGCCAATGGCTGTCGGATAAATAAGTATCTGAGCTCCTCCCAACGCCATCAAGCGCGCAGCTTCGGGATACCACTGATCCCAGCAAATCAACACCCCGAGCTTACCGAAGCGCGTATCCCATACAGGATAGCCACTATCGCCGGGTGTGAAATAGAATTTCTCTTCAAAACCCGGGTCCTGTGGAATATGGTTTTTGCGGTAAAAGCCCATCAATGATCCATCAGCGTCAAAAATGACAGCCGTATTGTGATAAAGTCCTGGTCCGCGATGCTCAAAAAGCGAAGCGACCAAGACAATGCCTAACTCCCCCGCAAGCTGTCCAAGCACTTTCGTGATCTGTCCCGGAAGCTCATCTGCTAGATCGAAAAGCTGAGTATCTTCCACGGTGCAAAAATAAGGTGTCAGAAACAATTCCTGAGTGACTACAATCTGCGCACCCTTCTCTGCGGCTTGGCGAATGAGCAAGATGTGGTGTTCTAGCGAGGACTCCTTACTCGGAAATGTCCCAGACTGAAGAAGGGCAATGCGTGGCATGCCAAAATCCTAGCAATTGACAGAATCAGTGCAATACAGAATCAAAAAAAATTCCCGCAAAATGTTTCGCATCCGCCGCGTAATGCATTATAGTTTCTTTGCACACCATGATTACCATTTCCGATTCCGCTGCCGAGGCCTTGCGCCAAATGCTGCTCAAGACTGATCAAGTTCCTGGAGCTACTTCGGTGAAAGGTCTGCGGCTGTCCATCGAGCGCGGCGGTTGTGCTGGCCTACAATATGCGATGCGAATCTCAGAAGCTGCTAGCGATGATGAAATATGTATCCATCCCAGTGGAGTGCAATTTTTCGTTTCTGCTGATAGTGTGAATTTCTTGCGTGGTAGTCATGTAGACTACTCGGATTCACTGAGTGATGCAGGATTCAAAATCACCAATCCTAATGCCGTGCGCTCCTGCGGCTGTGGTACATCTTTTGAGCCCGCTGAGGCTCCGCAACAATCCTTACCAGAGGGGCAACCTTGCGTCTGATTTTTTTATGGCTAAATCAAAAATTGCCACCTTTGCGAGTAAGCGACCACCTTATTTTTGGTGGATTCTCGCCCATGCACTCGCCGTCTGCTTGTGCGCACTTTCATGGATTTTATCACTACAAATCTTCAATCACCCCGAGCGTCCGCAAAATTATACGATCCTGAAAAAGCTGGGCCGTGCGCCTGAGCCAATCGAATTTGGCGCACTAGAGGCGCCAGCAGGAGATTCCTTGCTGCCAAATGCCATTTACAAAAATTACGCAGCTTATGCCGCTCCAGAAAATGCCAAAAAACTAACTAAGCTCAATGTTCGCCTGCTGCGCGCCTACTTGCAAAACTACACCGAGGAACTGAAACCAGTTTACATCGAGGGCGATTATCGAGTCCTTCAAGTCAAGCCGCTGCAAAAGACAGATCTCATGTATCCAGGTTTTGCAATTCGGGCGCAGGCCTTCATTCAATCTGATAATCTCGGAAATGCCGGCCCCTACCCCGTCATTATCGAATACATATGCCCTTGTGAAAACATGGCTTCTTTCACATGGGCAAAACCGGGAAATTCCTTGCGAGTGCAAAAAATCCCACACTGTGCAAGCATCTTGAATGTTTCTCTGCTGGGCACTAGCGACGAACCAATTATCAATCTCACTGTAGTTTCGCTCACCTACAACGATGTAGTTATTGGCGAAAGTCGACAAGTCGACCTTGCCGCACCGAAAAAAATCAATCTGGCTGGTAGATTGCCCTTATTTCCCAATTCGATAACAGAACAGTAGCATGAGTGATTTCTGATAATTGATGCGCCTTTCTCCTCGCCATCTTGTCGCAAATCTGGTATTAAGCTTTCTACCGATTGCACACCATGAAAACCATCGTTTTTTTATTTGCTTGGCTAGGATTCTGTTTCCATGGTCATGCAGCCTTAGATCTTGACAGTGATGGCCTTAGCGATCTTTGGCAAATGAAGTATCAAGCTGATGAACTCAGCGCTACTGCTGACTCCGATGGAGATGGTCAAAGCAATGCTGCCGAGGCTGCCGCTGGCACCAATCCGTTAGTAGCTAACGATATTATCCGTGTTAGCTCAATGTCTCGAATTGGCAATCAAATCACTTTACGATGGCCCTCGATCGCTGGAAAAAAGTACCAAGTAGAGTGCTCCTCTTCGCTCGATGAAGCATCTTGGTCACTCGTAGGAAATGAGCAAATGGGCAACGATACTGAGCATTCATCTACCCTGACAGTTACCAACAGGCATCAGTTTTTTCGCGTACGTGTCAGCGATGTTGATACTGATAATGACGGTGTTACTGATTGGGAAGAAATTCAAGCAGGTCTGGATGCGCATCATGCGGGAGCAGGAAGCTGCAATTGCGGACCTAACCACGAATGTTACCCCGAGTGTCACTGTACTGATACAGACATGGAGCATTTAACCTATTTGCTAGAAGCTCCTCCCTACGTTAGTATCATCGCCGTCGAAGTGAACGCTGCGGAACCAAGCACCCAAGGAGGATTGAAAGCCGGCAGCTTTTTACTAAAACGTTCGGGTGGACTTCGTGCAGTGAAGGTATCACTGCAGAAATCCGGCGCGGCACAAAACGCCGATCACCAAGCAATCCCCTCCTCCATCACATTAGGATTCGCAGACTTATCGCGAGCTATTTCGGTAACACCTGTAGCCGACGCTCTAACTGAATCTGATGAGGCAGTGGTCTTGGCTGTTGCACCAAGCAGCGATTACATAATCGGAGCATCACCTCAGTCAGCCGTATTGATCGCGGACGCCATTAGCGCGAATGGCACAGGCTTGTGGGCTGAATTTTTCAATGAGTTGAACATTAACGATACGACTCTTCCTCCCCTTTTCACAAACCGGATTGTTTCACGGCTTGACCCTGTAATCAATTACTCTTGGACTGATAGTAATACGCAAGGAGTTAGCTCACCTGCCGTAGGTGTTACTACAAATAATTTCTCCAGCCGTTGGTCAGGCGAAGTTCTTCCCGAGTTTTCACAGCCCTATACTTTTGAGTTAAAAGTAAACCGTGGCGGCAGATTGTGGGTCAATGGCCAACTTCTGATTAACAACTGGCCTGGCGGTCCAGTCGCTGTAAATAGCAATACATATACAGCAGTTATCGATCTTGTTGCAGGCAAACGAGTGCCGATCGTAGTAGAACATTATGAAACAACAGGAACAGCTGAATGCCAATTGCTCTGGCAATCAGCTAGTTTAGCAAGGCAATTGATTCCCACCAATCGACTCTTTCCGCAAACCGCTCCACAGCTTTTGATCAATTCATCGCAACTTTACTTGCAAAATAGTGGCACGAAAAATTTTCAAGTAACCGCAAGTGGAAATCCCAGCTCCTATGCCGCTGCGGGCTTGCCAGAGGGCTGGACGATCAATGCAACGACAGGAGTCATCAGCGGGCCAACCACCACTGCCGGCAATTGGTCCATTCCCATCACAGCATCAAACGAATATGGATCGGGAAGTACCATTTTAGAACTCTCGATCGTAGCCACCTCTGGGTTGCTCACGCATGAGACATGGACGGGTATCAGTGCAGAAGCTTCGCTTTCGTCATTTGCGTGGGGGGCAACTCCCAACAGTTCTTCGACACTTTCCACCGCTGAAATCGCGTCGTCGAATACTCAGGGAATTGCACAGCGACTGCGCGGCTATATCACAGCTCCCGAGACAGGCATGTATCGTTTTTGGATCAGTGGAAATGATGCGTCCTCGCTGTGGATCTCGAACGATAGCGAGCCGATCAATTTGCACTCTCGTGCCAACAATTCACAGCCAAACAATTGGCAAGATTGGCAGAATGCTGCTCAGAGCCCGATCCTGTGGTTAGAAGCAGGCAAACGATATTACTTCGAGGCTCGCTGTATCAATGCAACTGCGGACACACATCTATCCGTAGGCTGGTTATTGCCATCGAGTGGTGGGCTTGATCCCATGGCTGCCACAGCGCCGAATGGGGTGATTCCTTCCTATGCACTGTCGCCATGGCTCGGCACCAGTCAGGCTGATCTCTCGGGGACACTTTACACGGCCCAAATGGCTGGTCAAAATGGCAACGTCACTGGCGCTTACGGAAATGCAACCTTGCAGATGAACGAGGCCGAGACACAAGCGATACTGCGCTTTTCGTATGCCAATCTTACCGCGCCGAAAACAGGGGCGCACATTCACTCATCAGCTCATGGCGGTGCGATCATTTTTGACATCGATACCGCAGAGCAAGAAAGCGATGGGTCCTATGTCTGGAACCTTGTTCCTGCTGGTGCTGTATCAGTTGCAGATATACGAAACGTCGTCAAAAATGCCCAAGCGTATATCAACGTACACAGTGCGACCTATCCAGCGGGCGAAATTTCGGGAATGTTCCGTCAGCAAACAGGCTCTCAAAATTTCACTCCGCCGCTGGCGCCGCCCTCTTTTACTAGCGATCACAGCAATCGCAGCGCGGCTGTGCGTTTTCTTACACAATCGACTTTTGGCGCCACGGAGAGCGATATTCAATCCGTGCAGTCGAGCGGTTACGAAGCATGGATTGACCAGCAATTTACATCACCTGTTAGTGAGCACTACCCACTCGTTTTTGCTTCGCGAAATGTCAGCAATCCGAGTAGCAATACCTACACAGGCTCACAATTGTTCAATGCTTGGTGGAAGCAATCGGTTACTGCACCAGATCAGTTGCGCCAACGCATTGCCTTTGCTCTATCGCAAATTTTTGTAGTTTCGGAAACAGGGCCTCTCGATGAACGCTCAGATGCCCTGTCCGATTACTATGACATGCTGTTGAATAATTCTTTTGGTAACGCCCGTACCTTGATTCAAGATGTCAGCTTACACCCTGCGATGGGACGTTATCTCGACATGCTCCGCAACGAGCGACCCGATAAAGCGACTGGTCGTATTCCTAACGAAAACTATGCGCGGGAAATTTTGCAGCTTTTTAGTGTAGGCCTCTACCGCATGCATCCCGATGGATCGCTGATGATCGACTCAACAGGTCAGCCGATCCCCACCTATGGCCAAGAAGAAATCATCGGCTTTGCTCACGCATTCACCGGGTGGACCTATCATCAAGCGGATGTAGGTGGGTTAAAGCCTACCAATTGGAGCCCTGCTAGCAATTGGTTGCAACCAATGAAGGAAGTACCAGCTCGCCACGACATAGGAACCAAGCGTATTCTCAATAATGTTGTATTGCCTGGTCTTCCTAAAATCACGACGTCGGCAGGTGCAACCATTGCCCTGAATCCAGCAACTAGCTACAACAGCATAGCGAATATTCGTGATGATGACGAGTTCCAAAATTTGCCCATGCAGGAAATGAATGCCACTCATGATTCCATTTTCAACAATCCGAATTTAGGGCCGTTTCTTTGTTCGCAACTCATCCAACGCCTCGTTACCAGCACCCCAAGCCGAGCGTATATTTATCGAGTATCACAAGTTTTTGCCGACAATGGCAGTGGAGTCAGGGGTGATATGAAAGCAGTGATTAAAGCAATATTGTTAGATTATGAAGCACGCTCTCCGAACGTCCTCAATCAGCAAGGATTCGGCAAACAAAAAGAACCCGTAATCCGTGTGACCAACATTGCCCGAGCATTTCCAACCAGTGTGCCAGTCAATATGACCTACGTGCAGAACAATGGCTTCATCACATTCACAACACCTACTCCGCATCTGTTTGTGAGCGGCAGCCCAATAACAGTTGATTTTTCCAGCACTGTCAGCGGTGCTACCTCCCCCGCTACATCGGGATCATATGCAGTTACGACAAGCAATACGAGTCCAGCGAATAGCAACACGGTCTTTTCTGTGAGACCAAAAGAAGTTCCTAACGGAACATACAAGCAAAGTGGCAATATTTGCACAGTTACGATGGCTAACAGTCACAGACTCAGTAATGGAGCTCAGGTGTATGTATTATTCCCCTCGGGTACGTCTATAAGCAAGCTATACACAATCACTTATGTCAGTTCTTCAATCTTCACGATCACGGTTGATAATTCTGCAACGATCACAACTGCTCAGAACATCAATATCGTTCGCCATACGGGCGGCTATAGTATGACAGCTAACAGTCCGCTTGTTTCACTGATTACCTCAACGAATCATCACATGTCTACCGGTGATCAAGTTTCCATTGCTTTTGCTCCCATCTCAGGTCAAACGACCGCACCTACTGCAGGTCTATACACTGTTACAGTGCTGGATGATCGTCAGTTCACCATCGAGAACGCAGGTGCTGCCACGTTTACATCCTCTCGCACTGGTTCGATCGTGATGAGTCCTGCCGTTCCTGTATTAAATTTCAGCGGCTCAGCGACACTTGGTTATAGCTCCTTCAGCATGGGAGATACTGACACGGATTTAGGTCAAACAGCGATGCGCTCCCCTACCGTTTTCAATTTCTATATGCCTGATTACCAGTTCCCGGGGACTCTTGCATCGAACGGATTGATCACACCTGAGTTCCAACTCTCTTCCGATACAAATGTGATTCGGCAGTCCAACTTCATTTATGAGGGCATACTCAAACCTAGCACAACAAACACCATATTCTCAAGCTTCCGTAGTGGTTCTGGCGCCATCGGTTTAGACTTCCGCTCTTGGATTGGCACCAGACCTAGCGGCAGCGGGGCATGGACAGATAATGCAAACCTGGTAACACTAGTTGATGAGCTGAGTGTATTGCTAACAGCAAATCAACTCAGCGCGCAAGCGAAGCAAATCATTATCACATTCGTCAGCAATACCGCAAATATTTCCTACACCAATGGCAGCGCGACCGATGCTCAGAAAATCAACCGGCTCCGCGGCATCATTCATCTCATCACCACCTCACCTGATTTCACCATCCAACGCTAACAGTTATGGAATTCTCTCAGTTTACCACCCGTCGTCGCGATTTCTTACGTCAAGCAGCTTGCGCATCTGTCGGCGCACTCTCGGCGCGCGCGACTATTCGCGATCTTTGGTTGATCAATTCCGGCTCAGGCCAAGAGACCTTCACTGATTACAAGGCTATGGTTTGCATTTTTATGGCAGGGGGAAATGACTCGAACAATCTAGTCATTCCGGTCGGCTCGGACTACGCAAACTATGCAGCCATTCGTCAAAATCTCGCGTTGCCATCTTCTTCGGTATTACCCATCAATCCGTTGAATTCCGATGGTCGCGAATACGGATTACATCCATCATGCCCCGAGTTAGCGACACTTTTCGCCGAGCAAAAAATGGCCATGCTGTTTAATACAGGCCCATTAGTGCAGCCGATCAATCGCACGCAATATCAAAAAAATTCCGTCGCAAAACCGCCTCAGCTTTTTTCGCACAGCGATCAGGTTACGCACTGGCAGACTGCACTACCCGATCAACCACCACGCACGGGTTGGGGCGGCAGGATTGCCGATCTGCTTCACCCTAGCCAATATGAATTACTCGATGGTGTGCCCACAGTGAATAGTGCTAAAATTTCGCTCTGCACCTCTCTTGCGGGAGCGAATACCTTCGAAGTCGGCAATCAATTTGCACAGTTTCACGTGAGCACTTCAGGCGCCGTGACCTTAGGTGGCGTCACTGGTCAGCGCTTGCAAGCAGTTAAAGATATTCTCTCACTAAATACGCATAGTTTGCAGCGAAATGCTTATGCCGAGGTCACTAAAAGTGCGATCGAAATTGGTGACACCCTGAATTCATCGATAAGCCCTTACCTCGATCCAACAGATGTTTCCTACACAACTCAAAGTAGCTCCGCTCCTTGGCGCTGGAACACCGGTCTAACGGGAATCTATTCAGGTGGTGCAATAGGCGGCTTCCCGAACACTTCATTAGGAAGACAAATGAAAATGATTGCGCGCATGATTGCGGGACGTTCTCCTCTTTCGATGAAGCGTCAGATCTTTTTCGCGCAAGTCGGAGGTTACGATACGCACACGGCTCAAGTAGGATCCGGCACAGCGCCTACGGACACAACCGTTGGTTCGCACGCAAATTTGATGAACGAGCTATCCGAGGCCATGTATGCATTTCAGCGCGCCATGGAGCAATTGACCTTAGGTGATAGTGTCACTCAATTTACCGCATCAGATTTCGGCCGAACGTTCCCGACGAATGGTCAAGGATCTGACCACGGTTGGGGCAGTCACCACATGATCGTTGGTGGAGCCGTTCGCGGAGGTAGAATCTATGGCAACTTCCCAACACTTGCAGTGAACGGTCCCGACGACACTTCTACAGGACGATGGATTCCGACTGTTAGTGTTGATGAATACTCTGCAACGCTAGCCAAATGGTTTGGCGTCAGTCAAAGCAATCTCTCGACGGTTTTCCCGAATCTCGGGCGTTTTGCCAATCCCGATCTTGGATTTATGATGCCTGCAAGTTCATGAAAACATTCCATCAATGGTTGCTAGCAGGAGTTTTTGTTGCGTTCATTGCCTGGATTGCAGTGAAAACCTTGTCGATCTCAAAACCTGAGTCGATAGTTGTCGGCGCTTCTACGGATACTAGATCAAGCTCACATACAGTGAGGAAAAAGTTGTCCACCGTTTTTCGCAGTGACTCTCACCAAGCAAGTGCAGATACGCCAGATGAAGCAGAAAAGCACTGGCAAGCTACGACCGCTCCAGCGCAAGAAAGTGACCAACTCGAACTCGAAAATGTCGCGTTTCTTTTTCGCGATTACCGCTTAGCTCTGTCACAACTTCCCACGGGAACCAATGCTGAAATTACTGCGGCCCTGCAAGGCAACAATTTACGCCAATTGCGATTGCCAATTCCTGAAAACGTTCACATCAACGCGCAAGGCGAACTTTGTGATGCTTGGAAGACTCCCTATTTTTTCCACTCAATCTCATCCACTCACATCGAAATTCGATCAGCTGGACCAGATCAAATCATGGGTAATTCCGATGATTTATCGACAAAATCTCAGTAGCTAGCGAAATCTTTCATATGCAGTGCGTTGGGCCAAATAGTGGTCTATATACCAAAATACCCATTGCGAGAATCGAAACACTTGATATGAATGGCCATATAATGATTTGTAAGGGACTGATTTTTTGCACAGAACTAAACGTGATTTACGGGCGAAAAACACCTTTTGCAGAAGATCAAATGCCTCCAACAAAGATCGACAGATTTAATACAAAAAGAATGAATCAGTCGGGGAAAACGATCGCCCGGTTGCCGTCGATGATGGCGCGATCGTGGACGTGGTAGCGGATGCCTTTAGCCAGCGCTGTGCGTTCACAATTGCGACCGAGACGGGCGAGATCTTGGGGGCTGTGAAAGTGTTGCACGCGCTCGACTTCTTGCTCGATGATTGGGCCTGCATCGAGCTCGCTAGTGACGTAATGGCATGTTGCGCCGATGAGTTTCACGCCGCGCTCGTAGGCTTGTCGATAAGGATTGGCGCCGATGAAGGCGGGCAGGAAGCTGTGGTGAATGTTGATCAAGCGGCCATGGTAGGCATCGCAAAACCAGTCGGGTAGGATTTGCATGAAGCGTGCGAGCACGGCGAGTTCGACGTTTTCGCGATCAAGGATTTGCTTGATCTTGCGGAAGCCATTTTCGCGTTCCGCGCCGTCCATTTCGATGAGATGAAACGGGATTTTGTAGCGCTCGGCGAGGTCTTTGCAGAAATCGCGATTGCCAATGATGGACGTGATTTCCACGGGGAGCTCTCCCATCTGCGCACGCCAGAGAATTTCATTGAGGCAGTGATCGGTCTTGGTCACCAGCACGGCTGTTTTCATACGATAGGGCAAGGCGCGAAAATGCCAATCAGCACGAAGGCTGCGCCCCAGTGTGCCGAATCCTTCAATGAAGTCATGAATTTCGACATCGAGTGCCTGGGTGTCGATTTCCAAGCGGGCGAAAAATTTCCCACCGAGGGAATCAGAGAATTGCGCGAACTCGATGAGGTTGCCTGCATGTCCGGCGACGTAGTTGGCAATTTTTGCGACAATGCCTTGTTGATCGGGGCAGTTGAGTTTGAGAATGAGGCCTTTGGTCATGGCGTAAGATTTGATGCGGCAGATTGAACGTCTTGAATGATTTGGAAGATGCCTGCGAGCACTGAGCTTGGGGCGCAGCTTTATGCTCCGCTTGCTTCTCATTAAAGTCACCGACAGGCTAAGGACGATTGCTAACCACGTTACGATCTCATCGTTAAAGAAATATTGATTAGATGCAAGCGTAAATTTCCCAGAAAAAACAGCTTGCGAAATCAACAACTAGGGCTAGTTTTTCTACACATGAACACACTACCACGACGCACATTTATGAAAATCGGTGTTGCCTCAGCGGTCCTAGCGACCACGGCACGCAGCATGGCCCAGTCCCCCGCTGCCTCTGCGATTCACAGCTTGCCAGAGCTCCCGTATGCTGCCAGCGATCTCGCCCCACACATTGATGTCGAGACAATGAACATTCACCACGGCAAGCATCATGCAGCCTACATTGCGAAGTTAAACGAAGCATTGGCCACTCAATCGGACTTGGCCAGACTTTCGATCAATTCCCTGCAAGGTCATATCCACTCAATCAATGATCCAGCAACACAATCTGCTCTGCGCAACAACGGTGGCGGCCACTGGAATCACAGCTTTTTCTGGAGCATCATGGCACCTGCCAAAGATGCGGGCAAACCAAGTGAGAAGCTCGCTGCTGACATCAATGAGGCATTTGGTTCGATGGAAAAATTCCAAGCCGCCTTTGCAGAAGCTGCGATGAAGCGTTTCGGTTCTGGTTGGGCTTGGCTCATCTTACAAGACGGCAAGCTGAAAATCACCTCCACACCCAACCAAGATAATCCGCTGATGAAAGGAATCGTCGCCGATGCCGAGCTAGGCAAGCCACTTTTGGGGCTGGATGTCTGGGAGCACGCCTATTACTTGCACTACCAAAACCGCCGCGCGGATTACATCTCAGCTTGGTGGAACGTGGTAAACTGGAATGCTGTTAATGCATTGCTAAGCAAGTAATGAAGGTCTCCTCGTACATTTTCTAACAAATATTTGCACACTAAAAAAATTCACCCCTTGCAAATTTGTCCATCCTCTTTTACTCTTCTCGATCTCCCGATAACATAAAAATACTATGAGTCAATCAATCGTACCAACCATTAGCAGCGGCACAGCCGGTCCACTCGGTGTTCTGCACCTTCCTCGTCTTTGGCAAAAAGCTTCGCTCGAAGCTGCCGGCAAACTCCATTCGGACTACCCAGGTTGCGGCAATGGCTATGACCAAATGGTCCTCGACGGCATCGGCGTTGACAAGGCAGCTTTCCTTGCCTTCATCGCAACCAAGCCTACCTACGTGCAGACCGAAGCATGGGTAAAAGCTAACGCTACCAAGCTAAACTCCGAGTCCGTAGCAACCCTCAATGCTGCCATTACCGGTTACATCCATACCGATGAAACACGCGCTGCAATCCTCAGTGCCGTAGGCCGTGAAGACGATGGCAGCATCCTCGATGCCGTCAACCTCAACAACCTCGACGACTGGAATAGCTTCCACGGTCAAGAATTGGCGTAATTTTTCCTTACCCGATCTCAAGCCCCGCAGGATTCATCCTCGGGGCTTTTTTTGTTTCAAATCAGCTTATGTAAATCGACGACTTGAAAGTCACCATTTCCAGTTATCAGCCAATGTTTGCGCCTCAATTCCATTGCACTCTATGCACAAGTTGATACTCTGTGGCGCACTCTTTACTCCGTAATGCGTTTTTTATTAACTCTCGTTGTCTTATTTTTTTTTGCTGCGTGTCAGGCTCCTAGTGGTTTATCAGCTCGTATGGATTTGTCTCAAACATCGCTGGTGGATCTTTCGGTTTTCGCTCCGGAAATCGGCATCG
>Ga0208597_1000198_pt1 | contig 23126 bp, 29 predicted proteins | sample LakMenEpi05May12_FD_150673 | JGI IMG/M metagenome (GOLD analysis project Ga0208597, IMG submission 150673) | Freshwater microbial communities from Lake Mendota, WI - 05MAY2012 deep hole epilimnion (SPAdes) | ecosystem: Environmental > Aquatic > Freshwater > Lake > Epilimnion/Euphotic zone ...
GTTTGATTGGCAGGTGCGAGGGGAGAAGGAGCAAGGGGTGACAATAGGGGGGCGCAGTAAAATGAAAAAAGATTTTTTAATTTGTTATCTTGTAAACTATCTTGCAACTGTTCTCTTGTGTAAACTATCTTTTAAACTACCTCGTCTACAGTAGCTTAATATCAAAACAACGTTGACTATGTAGTATGTTTATTACACTAGTTTACATATCATACAATAGCATGTTTTAGGCGTCTATCGGTGTAAAATTGTGCATAACAATTGAGTGAATTGTGTTAGGATTTACTCCAAACCTTTTTTTAGCATATACTTTGAAACGTCTTATTAAGGCTCCTTTGCTATAACGGATCAGGTTCTTTTTTGACTTTTTGTCAACCATGATGATAAAAACGTAGTTGGTACGACCGTGCATGTAGTAGTAGTTGTCGTTGTCCACTTGCACAATTTTTTGGACGTAAAAAGGTACTGACTGCAGGCGAAAGTTCATACCTTTAAAGTCACCTAAATTAATCACTCGAGCACAGTAGTTTTTTTGCTTGCATAGGATAAGACTGGCTTGTTCATCTTGCCGGTTTACAATGGGACAGCTGTGTATGGTGTAGATGGCTAGAATATTGTTTGGAATCACAATGTCCATTGTGTTCTCTGAAAAACAGAGTTTATGATTGGACAAGTTTAAAATTATGAGGGGTAACATTTTTTATGTGCCGAGCGTTTTTAAAGTAGATAGACTGAAAATAGAAAAGCACACGTTCAGTCAGATCTTGAGCGGTGTGAAGTAACAGATGCTGCTTGTGTTTCTTTTTGTCCACTAAAATAATAAAGTGATTTTTCCAGGTGGCATGAGTGTAGAAGTAGTTGTCTGTGTCTACCTTGAAGAAGAGTTTTTTGGGTGGAGCACTTTTGTCTATATCGTAGAATTTGCAAGCTCGTTCATTGAACACCGCTTGCCGGCTTCGGTCCTGAAATTTACACTGTTTTCCGTCCTCTTTCACTATTGTCTGTCGGTAGACTCTTTTCTTATCGATTTTTCCCGAAGAAGAGTACATGATGAAAACCCAGCCACAGTTCATTGGAATTTGTATGTGCATATTTTAGTCTGAAATATATCAGTTTTTAAGTTTGTGTTCATTTTCCCAAGCTAGTACATAGTCGTATTCCGCTTGTCGACCGGTGGCTGCTAAATGAAAACAACCTTTAGGTGTAATATCGATAAATTCCATTTCAAAATAAATTTTACGGTTGTGCAATTTATCCAGTACAGATTGGGGTATATTATCCATCCAGGTAGTTCCAGCCCCTTGATAAAACATATAATTGTCGCCAATATTTATAAAACATTGATCTTTAGGCGACAGAACGGGTTCTTCCAGACTGGTATGCCAAACATGTTGTTCGTCTTGAAACTTGGTGGCTATTTTCTCATGGCCAATGACCCAGAAGCAGTCCCCTCGTTTCATTTTGTCAAATGGCATTTTACGTCGTTGACTGCTAAACCGAATCAGATCTTGGTTGATCAGGTATTTATTAGCAGTAGTACTTTTTTGATTGTTCATAGTATCTCTGAAATTTTGAAAAAAACTTTTGCTAATAAAAAATCCAAAAGAAAAGCGTAAACAAATTACAAGCAGAAAAGTATTTGCAGAAATCATAAAAAACAACAGCTACACTATTGGACGCATAAGTACAACAAAATTATGGTCATGATAATAACTAATCCCTAGAGTGGATGTAGCAGTTCTTCTCGGACTGTAAAAATCTACAAAAAATATTGATTGTAATTACCATTATCGGTATCATGGTGTAATTTTTAAAGTAAATTTCCGACCTGATCCAAAGTTGGGATGTAGACAGTGTAGATGGGAATAATAATGTTATTTCTGGTGACTACACGACGATCTTTCACTATGGCCTTATTTTTGTGTTGTAATTTGCCTGGGTTAAAGCACACTTTGTAACGAAATTCCAGAATTTAGACTTGGGAACATTTTTAGAAGTAATTCAAGGGTTACCTATATTAAGACTGTACTTAAATCCCAGGTTTTTGCGTTGAGCTGGCATGACATTAATTCGAACGGTGTCATCAAGGTTAAATTTGTAAAAAGACGATTCTGATTGGGGTAGATGAGCTATGTTGTCTTTATTTTCATTATTGGCAGTAAAGAAAGCTGTTAACATTTGCAAAATACTTTTGTATTCTTTTTTGTTTCTGTTAATAATGTTGATAACATTATCTAAATAATTTCGCCATTTAGTAAGCGGTTGTTCGTCTAAATCAAGTTGAATAGCGGTTCTAAGTTTAATTTCTTTGATAGCTCTTTCTGCCATATTGCGTTTATAGAAGGCTTCAGCGTGGACAGTAATGTTATACTTTTCAGCAATAATAGATTGAGCCTTTTTACTGCGTAAACCCGATTCACCGTCAAACAACAGGACTGTAGTTAATTTGAAATCCTTGTTCTGTAATATGAATAAGATTACCATTTTTTAGAAATAAGAAAATACATAAAAAGGTGGACGAGTAGTTACCTGACTCATTTTCTGAATAGCTTCAATTAAAGAATCTGTTTTGACATTACGAAGAGGTACAGCAAAAACTTTCCCCGTAAAAGTTTGTACCGCACAAAAAAATTGTCCGTATTTTTTGTTATTGTAACTGAAAAATCCTAGGTATAAAAAATTATAGATCAGTGTTTAAAAATGTGTAGGTACCCAGTAAGAAAACTTTATTACCAATATCGCCTTGTGCGTAATATGGTGAGCGAAATGACTGTGGTGTAGTTTTTTTCCAGTTTTTGGTGTTGGATAAAAACCCTGGATCAGGTCCTAGATGAGCTCTTAAATGAAGACGGTCATTAATTTGTTTAATTTCTTGAAGATCTAGGCCTAGTTTTTTGCCCCAGCGAATGACTAGAGATTGGGGTGGAGCTTTTAGATTATCTCGAATGTAAGATAAACACTGTTTTTCCAACTTAGTGTTTCCTTTGTATTTCATCTGAAATTTTTTAAAAATGACTTAGTTTTAAAGTAGTTTAACACTTTTTTAACCCATTGAGTACCGTAATGTTTCATGTAGGTCAACAGCATGTAGACATGATATCCAATGAGAAATGTCAGTCCCAGGGTAGTGTAGACATAACCGGTGAGAACAATCAGGGAAGCGATAGTAGACAAAATGAAAGGACTAAAATGGAGAAATCCAAGCAAAATAACACCGCCTAATAAATAAATGCAACTTTTTAGCACTGAGGATAATTGAGAAGGAGAATAAATTAAAGGCTGGGAATCAGAGGATGAACACGATGAAGATGACGACGAAGACGACAAAGAAGAGGAAGATGATGGTTGAAGCACCATCGTGTATTCAAAATGTTGCATTTCCAGCGGCGGCAAAAGGGGTGGTAATGGCATTGAGGTTGATGTTGAGGGTGATGTTGAAGGGGAAGGTGGCAGGTTGGGCGGTAATGGTGATAACTTCGCCTGTAACCAGGGTGATAGTTAGCAGGGCCTGCAATGAGGACCACAGCTAATAATACGGTTCTATTTGGGTTTGTTGTGTAAAGAATTACTAGTGGTCACACTTACCGGGGTTGGGCTGGGTTGAGTCGTTATTGGGTTGACTTCGTGATGATTTTGAATGGGGTGGTGGGTACGACGATGATAACGCCGCCGTCGGCGGCGGCGTCGACAGTAAGCTGAAGTCTCTTCCGTGTGTGGTGCGACAGGCGCCGGTAGGGGGAGTAGCGATGATGGACGGGGATGTGTAGCCGGTGTGGTGGGTTGGAATAAAGTCTAAACATCAGAGTGACAATCATTGTAAAGTTGACAATGAGCGTGAAACATGTCTACCAGTCAATCCTAGGTTTTGGTAACATTTACCGGTTGATTTAGAAAAGATGAGGGGGGTGGTACAGTTGACGTCTTGACGGTTGGGGTGTCAGTAGATGACTGGTTGTTCCATTCACCATCATTATCTTCATAACTCTGCATGTAACGTATGATTTATATTTGTAAATACATTGTGACAATCACAATAAGTTACCGTGGGAAAATTTAGATCTGTACCATTTATCTTCTTCCCGTAATAAAATTTGTGGTGGTATAAGGATTTAATTTTGGAGTAGCACCTGTGCTTGTTGCGGTGGCTGCAGTGGTTGTTGCTGTTGTTGAAGCCGTCGCTGCTGCTTCTGTTGTTTTTGCATCTGGACTAATTGATAGTAGTGAGGCCAGGGATCAAATTGTTTTCTGTTTCTTATGGACGTTGGTGGCGGTGGCGGTGGCGATGACGATGGCGGTGGCAATGGCGGTGGCGATGGCGGTGGCGATGGTGGTGGCGGTGGTGGCGGTGATAAAAAGATGTTTTGTGAGTTGTCAAGTTGAGGATAGGGTTGATTTCTGTGCTGTATTTGTCGCCACCTTTGTCGACGTCGATTCCATAATGATGACCGCATCACTAATCCGTTGGATGAATTAGTTGATGAAGTAGTGGTAACAACATCAGCAGCAGCAGCAGCAGCAGCATCCGCAGGTGCATCAGTATCAACATCAGGAACAGTGGTGTTAGATATAGGGGAAGAAAAGTTTAGGGTAGGGTCTGTCACTGCGTCAATAGGCAAAGATGATGGGGGAGAAAGTCCAATCATGGCTTCATCAATAGTAGACATAGTGTAAGTTCTGAAACATGAAAAATGGGAAAACTTAATTAAGTAATGCCATCATTGTTTCTACAATTTTAGCGTATTCCTCTGGCATTTGTTCTTTAGGTTTGTTTCCATCCAAAATTAACACTTTACTGTTGGTTTGGTTAAGCCATTTTCTATGATAATAATCAAGACTCTTTAAGTAATCAAGTGAAATATAACGTTCTTCCCACCGGTTTCTAGTTTTAATTCTTTCTAACGCTTTAGTTGGGTCCACACTAATGTAGACAATTAAATCTAAATGCATCTGATACGGAGGTTTTGTGAACAGGTTAAACCAAGAGGTTAACATGTTATTTTCTATGTCATCTATTTCCAAGTTTTCTGCTAAATGGCGTTGAAAAACATAATGGGTACTAAATATTGAACGTTCCATAATTCTAATGTTATTTTTGGGTGGTTGCAAATGTCGTTCAAGTAAAGTTAATTGGACATAGTTTTGAAAGAGATACCCATAAGTGTAGGGATCTTTGTAATACAATTCGAGTAGATTGGTGTTATTCCAATTTTGCCAGGCTTCTACTGGTTCTTGCTGAATTTCTATTGCTTCATAGGTAGCTAGATGAGAAAGGCAGTGGGATTTTCCCGCTCCAATAATTCCTTCCAGGGAAACGGTGAGAGGAATCGCATCTGGACGGCACCACACCTTAGCCAGCTGAAACACACAGTATAGTTAAAAGTATAGAATAATAAGTGTAAAGGTATTGAAAAGACAGAATCCCTACTTGTTCTTGAAGAAATGAAGTCAGATCACTACTAATTAGGGGATCTATGGAAGAGGAACAAAGGTCATTCTTTTCATCTGTTTCATCAGTTATGATATTTGCCGACATGCTTGTTCTGAAAGCAAAGTTTACATATTTCTTTGTAGCAAGTGAACGAGTTCAATTAGCGGAATACAGCTTAAATAATTAATAATAGAGGGTTGATTTAAAAGCTGAGCAAGGGTACTTCTTCGTTCTATTCTAATACTATCTTCAAGAGAAGTGTTGACAACTAAAATGCACAGTTGAATTTCTTGTGTCCAGGAAGTTAGACGACCACAGCAAATGTTTAATCTATTGATAGATTCACTGACGTCCAACAAAACTAGTGCAGATTCTAAGGGTTCCAGTGTGAACGAATTATAGTTTATGTAGTATTCTGGACTATAGAAGTGGTTGACATCAGGATAAGTTTGTTTTAAATAATGTAAAAATCGCATTTTCTTTCTGAAAGAAGTAATGACTATTCATCTTTGTCGCTAAAATCAGTGATATGGTCGCTGCTGTTGCTGCTGTTGCTACTGCTGCTATTGTCTCGATTGTGATAATTTTTTGAAACAATTTCAGCGCGAAACATATCTTTTTGTTTAATATGACACAGTTTGTAGGCAATGTATGATTTTTCAATAACTTTCTTAAGAGTGTATCCAGGTCGAATTTGAAAACTAAGAGAGGATGACATGTTCCGTAGCAACACACATAATTGATGGGGTTTTTTGTTGGAAATAATAAATTCATGTCCACGAAAAAAAAGTTGATCAAATTTCACTGCTCGTTGATGGCTGTTGAGTAGAATAACCAGACACTCATCGTAGGGTTCCAAAATAAGGGACTCTTCAGTTCGATATTTTTCAGCTCTGATCATATCAAAACCAGTACCGCTTTTTTTAAAGTAGATTATTTTATGCATTTTGTAAGTCTGTAAAAAGTGTAAGAAAAAGTATTTACAATAGTTATTTAGGATTATTGCGGTGACCTTTACTGTAAGAGGTGCTAGGCGCAAGTTTGTATTTATAACAACTAGAATGGCAGTGACAACATAAAGTTAATATAAAACAACAGCAGAATATACTAAGTATTATAAGCAGAGTCCATAAAAATGTAGTGCTGCAGGTAGTACATTCATTCAGAAGATGGTCGGAGAGAAATGATTCATTAGTCGACCTATTGAACATCATTGTACAAATGTTTGTCTGAAAAATTTAAACATGTTTAAAGTGTTGACCGGTTGACCCAAAACTTCCTCTTGTTGTAGCGTTTGGTAAAGTATCTGCTAGACAGAGGGTAAATTTTGGAATTGGAGCTGGAATTACGAGTAATTGTACAATAGCTATTCCAGCTGGTAAAATTTGCGAATGATTCGATATGTTTTGAATAACAGCTTGAAGCTCATTGGTAAAACTATTGTCAATAAGACCAAAATACACTTTAGTGTTAAATAACGTAACAGCAGATGATTTGTTCACTAAAAGACCACAGAAATTAGGAGGGAATTGTACACATACACCTAGGTTTACTTTTACAATTTTGGATGGCTCTAATTGAATATCATTTTGTAAAGGTAGATCAAATCCGTTGGAGTCATTTCGCAAAACTGGATGAAAACGGGCGGTTTTTGTTAACTGATATAAAACTTCTGGCACAGTATCTGATGTTTGTTGAGAAACTATAGTTTTTTGTTGTAAGCCGTCAATTGATCCAGTAACTATTGACTGTTCAGGCCAACCAGTTATTGTGGAAGTTGGATTGGTAATATTCATCTGTTCGGGAGGTGTAGCCATTTTGCTCTGTAAAGTAGTTCCAGATAAAATAAAAATAGAATAAAAATTCTTTCCTTATATTGATGGTGTGCCCGTTGGGAGTTGTTGGGAGTTGTGTGTCCCGTTGGTAGAATTGGTTATCTTGGTGTAGATTAGCGTCTTTTGGGCGTTAGCAGCTGTAACCACCAGATGTAGCAACCACAGCAGCCTAAAAGAAAAAACTGGCTGCACAAAGTGAACGTGTAAACATTGTATACATAGACAGTAGGTAATTTAGTAAAAATTGTGTATATATAGATAACAAATAATATTTGTAATTGATGGTAGGTAAAATTTTTTAATATATTCAAGATTTCAAAAATTGTCTAGTCAACTATCCAACTAACCAACTAACCAACTAACCAACTTACCAATTAACCGACTAACCGACTAACCAACTCATTAATTATCCAACCAACTCACTAATTGGCTAACCAATAAACTAACCAACCAGCTAACTAACCAAGTAAACTAACTATTCGACTAACTGATTATACTATTTCACTTAAATACCCGTCCTTTTCCCTAGTAAGTCCTTAAAACAACTGTAAAATAATGGAAAGTGATGGCGAAGACTGTTGTAGCTGAAGATGTAGACTGCTGGGTAGGGATTGGGTAGAGGAAAGATTGATCATGGCTGTTGGAGCGTGGCACGAGATGTATCACAGAGTGATACACTGTTCGAATCAGGTTCTCCTCAATAACAGTGATCATAGCAGTTTCAATATGAATTAAAATTGCAAGTCACACGTCTGTGAAAATTTTAATTTATGTTGAAACCTTCTGATAATTAACACTGTTATCTCCGCCTGAAAGGAACTCAATGGTCGCATAAATGCATTGACCTAAACAGAAGACTGATCAGGTTTTCTATCAGGATCAATAAAACACTTTGCGGCCAAGGGGAGGGGGATAATCCAGAAGGCGCATCATCTCCACCTTAAATCCATGATTTTTTTCAAAATAAACCTGACGCTTAGCTGTTTTGGGAAGTTGGCCCAAACAACTATTTCTCATAGGCATCTGTTTATTTAGAAAAATAACTTGGAACTGTTCTCCTGGACGTGGCAAGTGGGGCAGAGGTGACAGAGAAATGGTCATGTGGACACATACAAAATCATAGATGGCGATGGACTGTCGCACTGTTTTCTATGACTTTCTAGTGGTGCCAAACCACTGTTGATCAAGTAAGATATCACGGTGCTTGGTAGAATCTGCTAATCATGATAGACATCCCAACCCCCGAGGGATGAACTATTTTGACCAGCCTATTATTACCTTGATAACACTCAATCTTACCGATAAACATAGTACCTGTGGTTGCTCCTGAAGCGAAAAAGGATTGGACAAACAGACAAAGCAATTTCTCTAATCTTTTTTCGCTTCAACAGCAACAACAGGGGGCAAGGGTTAAGGGTGGATGGAGCCTTAAAAAATACAAAAAAATTAAAAATAGACATTTTAATGGGTTCAAAGTTACTGTAATTTATACAGTTACTGTGTTTATTCTTAATACCATTACTATGAACATTACTATTATCATTGCCATTATTATTTCTATTATCATTACTGCTATTATTACCATTATCATTATTTTGCTAATAATAAGATATACATAATAAATACCAGTTTTTCCTTTTAGGGGTATACTCTGGACAGACAATAGGGACTGTCCAGGGTATACATACAGGGTAACTGTGCAGTAAGTTCATAAAGAACTTACCATTAGTAGAATTAAGTTGACTGTCACCACGTGCTCGACTGGAATGATGATACTGGGCGTGTCACCACGTGCTCGACTGGAATGATGATACTGGGCGTGTATCAGCATCAAACTTTCTTGAGATCTAGGTAAATATGTAAAAATAGATTAGTTAGCAATTACTAACAAAAGTACTGCAATAGACACAAAACTATATATTTACCTTTAGGGGTTGTCAAGGTGAACATAGAGCCTTGTTGATAATCACTCAAATGACCGTCCAAATGGGTATCCAGTCTGCGCATTATGTTTGGGTCTGAAAAATGATTATAATTTAATCAAAATATCCTGAGCCATCTAACTGATCTAAAGTGTCATTTTTCAAAGGGAATGTAACATTACATTTTCTACGTGGCATAACATATAAGTTTTTATATTGGTCATAAGTACATACAATTGTCCAAATAACAAGAAATAGAAAAAATAAAAAAATGTAGGCACACCAGTTTAGTATTTCGGGTATACGTTTTTGTTTGATAACATCATTTTTTCGTTGGCAATTTGGTAAATGTGTAAAGGGATCATTGACGTCAAAAGTGTCTTTAGAGAGATCCCACTCATTTTTGTAGTTCTTGCCACATTCACAAGTGATAGCCATTTTACATAGATTCTTTTCTGGAAATAAGTTTTAAATATAAATACAATTACATTTGTGAACTTTACATACTAATGGGATTTCCGCCTACAATTGCAATCACATTTGTCTATGTGAATGTTGCTTTCGTACCGTAAGTGATCACCTAATAAACGCATAGCATGCAATTTTACATATTCATTGACAAATAGAACAAAGACATCTGTGTACTCCTTTTTGTTTAGTTTCCTAGCATTAATCTTGGGTTTATCGTTAACTTTAGTTTTACTCTTGTTTTTACTGTTGGATTTGGTTTCAGCGTTTGCTTTATCTTTAGCATTAATTAATGATTCAGGGTCTGTTTCAATTCCAGCAATCCAAAATAAAGGTACTTTAGCTTCTTTAAATATTCTAAACATGTTTTCCTGCAGTGTATTAGTATCAGGGTAATCTTTTAACAAATGAACATCACGAATGTAGGTACCGTTGAAATGTTCTTTTGCTAAAAGGGACTGGTCATCATTTATTTTTTTCTGAAGTTCGATAAGATAGTTGTGGTGTTTTTCCAGCTGTTTGTCCAATGTAATATCAGGCTTTCCTATCCACGGAGCGAGAGGTAGTATGTCGTAGCTTGCGTTATCGGTAGGGTCGCTTGGTGACCAGCTATAACCAGCTTTTGGAAAATCACATACTGTGTCATAATCACCCTTTGGGGAATCACATACTGTGTCATAATCCCCTTGTGGGAAATCACATACTGTGTCATAATCAACAGTGTTATTTAGTGGTAATGCACTGTTATCATCATCAGCAGTGCCTTTTGATTGTATTGCACTGTTAGCATAATCAGCAATGCTTTTTGATCGTACTGCACTGTGGTCAACATCTTCGGATGTTAACAAAATGGTCTGGAGAGGTTGAGAAGATATGGTTGACAGAGGTGTTAACAGTTTTTCTTTAACAATATCTTTGAGAGTTGATGCTTTTACTATTGAGGACATTTTCAATCTGAAATTAGTTATTCGTCAAAGACATGTTCAGACATGTCTAATGGTAAACTTCCTGTGGCGGTTACAAAATATCGTTTACTGGGTACATAGGTTTGGAAAAGATTTTTACTGACAAAAGTTTTAAATATAAGACTGTCATTCGATTTATGAAATATGTTGTAATTGATAACAGGGTTTTTTTGTGGATCTACGTGGTTTTGAACAAATTGGTGCTGAAAATATTGATTAAGGCCTTTCATATGTGCTAAATAATGGGAATTGCTGTCGTTAGATAAAATATAACTTTTTTCTCCTATATAACACGCTTTTTCAAAAAACCCTTCTTGAACCCATATTCCACTAAGTTTATTACCGGTATCAAAATGTTTGTCAAACTGCTTTTGAAAAGTATCTTTAAATTGGTCGTCTACATTTTCAATAAATGTTTTATGTTTCAACAGAAAATGAGCACTGTCAGTATCCATGTATAAAAGTTGAGCTTTAGTAGGGTTTAAATATTTGAGTAAAAAATTAAGGCGCTTTATTAAGATGATTTTACTGTGAAAAAGAATATATGATCCCACTTGTCCTAAAAGTGTTTGAAATGAATCCTTGTTTGGTTTGTTTATTTCAATAAGAAATACTTTTTCACTAAACTGAATGCCCATCTTTATTCGCTTTTTAGCCTTTATTGTAGTAGGAACATTTTTACGATTTTCTAGTGTTTTAAATTTGTTTGAACCTACATTACATAAGGTAAATCCATAGCATGAATTTAACATTAGTTTTATGAGTTCTGATTGAATTTCATAAATTTGTCGTGTTTCAGCATTTTTTTCGACTTTTATAAGTTCTTTCAAATCTTTTCGAGCCTTTAATTTTTTTTCTATATAAGGCTTAAGATACGTGTCTAGTTGAAAGAAAAGCGCATGGTAAATGTCAGGGGGGTTTTCAAATCCAAAATTATTATGTAACCAATTTAAATACTCAGTACTAATTACCATGTAGGCTTTACTTTGATTAATACTGACTACTCGAGGTGCTGATTTAAACCCGGGAATTTTAGTTTGGGTATAAGTAGATAACGTCTCAGTTCCATATTCTACCTTTTGAATGATGAATCCAAACAGAGGATTTTGGGCTTCTTTTTTAATTTGTAAGTTTTTCACCAGTAAAAATCCTGTTAATTTTTTTTGGAAAATGTTATGAAGAAGATCGTTATAATTATAGGATTTTTGATAATTTGGACAAAAGTCCTTTTGTTTGGGTATTCTGTGGTGATAGAAGTCACAATCAAAAATTTCTACATATTCAAGGTTTACATGATTTAGTTGAAAATGAGTAATATAATGTTGGGTTAAATTAATAATTTTGGCTTTAATATCCCTAGTAGTTTGAGCTTTTTCTGCGTCTGATGGAGAATTTGGAGCTGGACAAGTAGACCTATGACCGTGATAATAGACTGATTGATACTGAATAAGTTTTATGTGGATTTTTTGGTCGGTAGGGTCATAATATGATAAAAATCCGTCTAATGGATACTGAGTAAAATACAGTTGCCCCATAGCAGTAAATGATGATTGGAATCTTAACACAATTATGTGAGCTGGTAATTGTCGAAGATAATGGTTTAAAGCATAAAATTCAGTATGAAAACGGGGGGGAGTGTTTATTAGGCGCATCATATCAGTGTTATGATTTCCAGATTCACGTGCATTTTGACAATATTGCTGAAGTGATAAAACCCGTTTTTTATCTTTAATTTTTAAATAGTCTTCATTCGTGTAACGTGAATAACATAGTGGTGTTCCAACAGGTAATTTTTTTACAGCAGCGCTAGGGTATAATGAACGAATATCGATAGTGGAAATACCTGATGGAGTTTCACTATAGAGGTTTTTTTGGGGTGCTCCTTTAGGAAGATTTGCAAAATTAGGCCAGCAATTAGCTTTTAATTGATTTGTATATTCAGTGGTGTTTAAATGTTCATTTATAACTGTTTGGTTATTTATATCTCCATGCACAAAACTTGTGCACAAACCTCCAGTTACTGATTGCTTTATGAAATAGTTAAAAAAGGAATTTTTTATAATTTTTGGTGCTAGATTCTTTTCTACTTGTTTGGAAGGTTCAATTATAAAGAATTCCTGGTAGGCTAAACTTGATTGAGAATAATTTCTACGAAGAAATATATTTATCGATTCTTGAAGATATGTCCGAAAAAGTGTCAGCAATACTTCATGTAATAAAAGACAATCTTGCTTTAAATAGAATTCTCCATATTCGTACAGGTTTTTAAATTGGTTTGTTATATATAATTCGTGAGCAGCTAAACGGGTTTCCAAGTCTATGGTTTTGTTAGAAAAATTGTCTTTCCAGAAAAGATCATCATAAGGTTTTAAAGACGTACATTGGGCTAATTTTCTAATTGTAGTAGCTTGCTCATAGGGAAAACACAGTTTAGATACTTTCAAATTAAATAATTTCCCAATTTTATCTAAAGACATGTTTGCTGCTACTAAATTTCGCACATCTTTTATATAGAGTTTCATTAACCACCGATTATCGACTTTAGAGTTATTAGGAGGTGTAGGTATATTCTTTTTCAGAATGCCACGAAAACGGTAAAGGTTATGTTTTACAACAATATTAATAGTGGACAATGCAGCTCCTTTTTTGAATATTTTAATCTTTTCATTAAGTTTAGTCATAATAATGATAAGACTGTTGCATAGTAAGATATTGTCATAATTTTGTCCATTAAAGGCAGTAAGCACAGATTCAAAAATAATTTCTTGTAATCGCTTAAAGATTAAATAGAAAATGCCACGTTTCTCCTCAATAAGTTTTGATGATTCAAATTTTGTCAGTAAAGGCTTTAACAATATGTATTTTACAATACAGGTCAAAATATTTCGTTGATAGATATAGGTTAGAAATCGATAAATCATTTGAACCGTATTACTATGTGAAGGTTCAGTTTTAGGCGTAATATGATTTTTACTTAGGTGAAATGTTTTTATGTGATGTTCTGACACTGGGTTATTTTCAAAAAGTAATAAAAGTTCATCTGCACAATCTTTCAGCGGTAAAAAGTCCAAATGAGTTTTAACAAAGTTCCAACTTAGATGACTTCTTAGGTCATCAGCATCACTACACACATAGCGAATGATTTTGATGAATAAAGCCTTGGGTAGATATTTTTCTAAAACGTTAACAGTTTTCATCTTTGGAATAATATCACAAAGTCCAATAATGTAAAGTTGCTGTTCACCATGGGTAATTTTCTTTTGGACAGTGTCACTAAAATGGTTTTTAAATTCAAACTCATCGTAAAAAGTCCCATCTTCAGGATTTATCAGTTGTCTGTTTAACGCTTCTGTATCATAACTTATGAAGGATATTTCACTGCACACTTTTAAAACTCTTTCTAAATGCGAGGTAAGTAAACCTATGGCTTTTAAATTTTCATACAAAAAACGGGTTTGAAAATGAGTATTAGCCAAGTTTGCATATTTAGGAATATCCCATAGTTCTTCCATATCTGGGTGGTCACAAATACAATGATCTTGATTTAACAGTGGGACACACTTAGGGTTGTTTGTTCTATGAATGAATTTTCCCTCAGTCAGATGTTTGTAGTTAAAGATATCATTAGGATGGAAAAGTTCTGACGAATTTATACAATTTAATTCAAAAAGATGAAAGGTATATGTGAAAGTATTTCGTGTTACTCTGTTGGGTAACTGAGGAACTAAAAAGAGATGTATTATTTGATCACTAGCAGGATTTTCATATTTTTTTATAATGTGGTTAGGAATTTCTTTAGTATGGGATAACTTTACATATCTGTAAGTTGAATAAATTACTAGGGAAACCGGAAAATCAGCCAACTTGTTTTGTAACAAATTTAAAATATTTTCATGATTGATGGAAATATTCTTTATGTAGGTTACAGTAGTTGATAGTGGTATTTGTAAGGGTGGTGGTAAATCAATTAGGCAGGGTTGAATAGGAAAAGGTACAAATTTTTGTGGGATATAATATCCTTTCTGATATTCCAATATAATAATAGGTGACCAACACGTAGGTTTTTTCATAAATTTTAGGGCAGTATTTTGAAAAATATAACAAATAAAATAGTAGTCAGCAGCATGAGGACAATAATGAGTCATTCCAGCTTGTCTGAACCCAAGTAAATTTATATCAATATTTAATGTCCATGATATGTATTTTAAAGTGTCCAGAAGTCCATGATTTGTATTCCAGATTCTTGGTGTTCTACTAATAGCTTCAACTAGCGCATAGTAGTTGGGGTAAGGAGAAATGATACCAGGCTGCTTATGGTTCAACCAAATCTGTTGCAGGAGGATATCTACAAAGTGTCAAAATTAGTAAAAAGTTAGTATTGGAAAACTACTAATTTTTAGAATTTGAAATACAACTAACCTATGAATGATTTTTCAAATTTGGCTGGTAAACTTGGACTAAGGCGAAGTTTTTGTGTTTTTTCGTTCAAAAACGCTTTAACATTTTTAATACACATGCAACTGGAATGTGACGACATGATGTGTAAAAATCTGTAAAAACTGTAAAGTCTGTAAAATCTATACAAATAGCAGTTACCCAACCACCAGATTTTGCTACTTCTGTTGCTGCTGCTGCTGCTGCTGTTGCTGTTGCTGTGGCTGCTACTGTTGTTGCTTCCTCTGTTAGGTCATACTTTGCACTGATCACATGTAACTTTCACTTTTATTTTCACTTTCATTTTCACTTTTATTTTCACTGACTTTAGTTTTGCCTGGATCTATGCTTTGTCCGTTGAAGCAGGGGCAATGACGTTCGTCAACTGTAAAAATATAAATTAGTTTGTGCACTGCAACCGGTTAAAAGTTAAAAATTGTTTTACCTGTCAAAAACGGTGGAATAAGGCAAATAGGTAAAAGCTGTAAATGAGTTAGAATATCTCCTGGATAAAGGTACGTTTCACAAGATGTTATCACTGGAATTGAAACGGGCAAATTGTCTAAAACAGGAACATTCAAATAATCACTTAAAATTTGCCAAGATTTGTCTCTAAATGGTGTTTTTATTTGAAATGTGAATCCATAAGGCATTTTCATTTGAAATCCTAAAGAGATATGATTTATTTTGCTTGGGTAGAGGAGTATTGTTCTTGGATTTTTTAACGTAATGCAAGGATTGTCTGTAAACCTTACGAAACATTGAGAAGGTAGAATTGCCCAATCGAATGATTTTTCAAATATCACACTCATTTTAAAGTTCTGAAATTTTAATTGCAATCATTGAGTAAACTTAAATCGTCTTGTTCAGAATCGGTATTTTCTCCCTGCTCTAAAGCAAATGTCACTTTTCGCTTTAACGTAACCGGTGAAAGCAACTGAGATTCTTTCAAATTTGACTTTTGTTTACTGCACTCTTCTTTAAACAACATGCTGTCTACATCTTTATCTGATTTAGCTTTGCTATGTACTTTTTCCTTATCTTTGCTTTCTTCAGTGTCCTTATTGTCATTTTCCTCTTCCTCTTCCTCTTCTTCGTCTTCTTCTTCATCTTCTTCATCCTCAATTTCCTCTTCCGGGTCGGAAAAGAAGATATCCTCAGAATCTAAATTTTAGCAAGCTTTGTGTAATAACATAAGTTTATATAAGTCAAAATATAAAAAAAAATGCTTTACCTTCAATACTAGTTAAAACTCCAGTAAGGCGCTGAACTTGAATATGGGCTAGAATGTCTCCAGCTTTAAGTCGAAATTCGACTGGTGTGATAATTGACAGATGCGCTTGCGTAAGGTAGGATTCAGTAGTCAGGTATTCGTGGATAACTTTCCAAGGTTTATAACTTAAATGAGATTTTATTTGAAGTATGTGTCCAGGTGGTACATGTATTTGGAACCCCAAAGGAATGTGATTTATTCGGTCCGGAAATAAAGTAAGTGGACGGGGGTTTTTAACGTCAAGACATTTAGGGTCAAAACAACAGTTACTTTTGGTTGGAACAATACCCCAATCATGAATTTGAGTAAATTCCACTGACATTGTGCAATTCTCTGAAAAAAATATATTTGTTTGGATTACAAGGTTATTGAAGAAAAGTAAAATTTTCCAGATAAATTGTGATTGTTATTAATAATGTCATCTACAAAGGTACAACAATAATTTATATCATTTTCTGACATCACATCATATTTTTTGTGGCGCCACAGTTTCTGCAATGTATTAGTACGACCCAAAAAGCATGAGGTATCTTTTAAAAGTCTTTCAATTTGGTCAAGATGGAAATATTTAAACTGAAACAATTGTGAGAGTTCAGAGTCTGTATTGACAAAAATTATGTTTTCATTCACACGAGTGAAATGCTCACTGTTAAGAGTACAAAAGTCTAGCAACATAAATTTCAATTCGTTCCAAGAATAAGCAATTTGTTTGTTGTGATTTATAAGAGAATTTAGAACCGGATGTAACCAAAATTGAGATGTTCTGTCCATATAGAGAATTTCAATTGGTGAATGAACATAAAAGTCATTTGCAATATGCTCATTTTGCAAAGGAATACTCACAGCAGGAGGAGCCACATCAACATGTTCCAAACAATGCATACGAATGTCTTTTTTTAAAATCATCCAAGCAGGGAAGCATTTTTGTAATTCAGGGTCGGGAATAATAAGTTCACTATTACCATCTAAAGTCATATAGGTATTTTCAATAATTTCTAATATTGCAGTGATTAATTCCTCTGGTAGAAAATAGGTGTTGAATGTATACTCATGTTTTTCCAAATAAATTTTTAGCGGAGAATTAGGCTTGAATGTCCACCAGGTAGCATACTTGACTGTTAATGTCTGAATTTCAGGTATCAGGTCGTCTTTGATGAAGTCCACATATGATGTCATAAGCGACGTAGGAGAATGGAAAATGTCGCAGTCTGGTCTTCTTTCTGAACACAATTAAATTAGTCTTAGTCTATAATTTAATCCTTAACATACACAACTTACCAATAAATGTTTCGATTTCTTGAGCTAGTTGAGGCAGCAACGCATTTAAAACCTGGTAATTTGGAGTTTTCATTGTTAATCTGTAATTATTAGGTATAGGCTAATAAATGTGTAATTCAGGACTCATCCGTTTTTAATCAGCTTATGTAAAATAAATTGGGTTACAAAATGCTGTAAATGACTGTCTAAAGTTTCTAAATCTCGAGATGTACAAAACATCAATGAATGTCCAATGTAAATTTCGACCTCAATTGGTTGCTCGGTTTGATCAGGTAATTGGAAATCTGAACATTTTAAATCTAAAGAGATGATAGATGAATAATCATCTTCATTACAAGTAAGGTGAAACTTGTTAGTGTCAATCACTGTAGACAATAAGTTAAACTGACGTATCTGATTGTATATTACTTTTTGAGCAATAAAGTGATTTCGTTGAGTCCTATTGCTATATTCATGAAACGCTTTAGACAACATGTCTTTTACCCGATAAAAGTCTTTTACAGAATATATAGGCAACCAATCATAGGAAAACATGACGTGACGGTTAATAATTAACTGAATAGATTGGGTATGGGCATATTTATGAAAATGTCTTGGACTATCTAATAGTTCAGGAAACATGAGTCTTATTTTGTTATTAGTTATTTCTACATAACCAATTTGCGATGCACTGTTGGGAAAATCAAAATTGTAGGAATATTTTTCGGTAACATTAAAGTAAGTAGTGTCATTATCAATAAAGTTTAGAAAAATATTCTGATTAAATGAAGGTAACTGTGAAAGTGAACAAGGAGGAGGTATATTAAAGCCGTCTGGCTCACTAAAGTTGCGCTGGCAGTTGGGAGAAGAATATGTAGAGCAGCTGCTAGCACTCCTCTCATCAGCAACGATATTATCAACCGCGTTAGCATCATTATCAGCATCATTTGTCGTGTTCTTAGTGTCAGTATCTACTGACAATGTTGACATTGTAATTACGTGTCTGAAATTTTACCTATTGTATGAGAGACAAATTGACAAACAATTGACTACTATCAGCAACTTGAACTTGCTTCATATTAGTATCATAAATTTTAAATTCTAATACATTATTGAGAGACAAATTTTTTAAATAAGGTAATATAATTTCAGGTAAAAACTGGGGTACAAAAACATCATCCGTTTCGTTATATACAAGCATTGCTAAAATGGTTGTTTCTGAATTAGGTTTTAAAAAATTATTGAAAATTAAATAATTAGAATTTACGGACGGAGAAGTCCTAAATACAAGAAAAAATGGTGCAGTGTAAAACAAAGACTTTGTAGAATAACATGGGGTAGCTTTGAAGCCATGACGAACGTTACTTATAAAATTAGTACGACAAAAAACCCGTCCTTCTTCATCAGAAGCTATATTCCAGTCAGATTTAGGTAAGAAATATGGGCGGGAATTAGCAGGTATATATTCGTTAACGTGAAATCGATCTGTATCTACTTTAGCTCTCTTTGGTTTGTGATAAAAAAAAACTACTCCGTCCTCACATTTTGGTTCATAGTCAAAGTATTGGCAAATCCAAGATTCTCTATATATTTTCATTACTCGAGATTCTAAAGCATTTGCATACTCATCATTAGTAACACTTTGACCGCCTGCAAACCAATTATAATCGACCTCATCAAAGTCCATTTGTAACGTAGTTGTTTGAAATCCATGGGTATTTAAACTTAACACTGCAAAATCAGCATAATAATTATATTCAGGCGCCTCAGCATCACCATTGCCGTCTATTAGAACAGTTCGAGGAAAAGAATCAGTTCCTTGTACATTTAATGTAATATTAAGATTTTTTTGGCAAGTTTGTATATTAAATTCCTCTGAAGTAATAAATTCTTCAATTTTTTGATTTTGCCACCCAATTCCACATACAGGTTCGTTAAAATACATATATAATAAATCAGTAGTCGTAATAAATGAGTCCTCTTTTTGTTCTATAAAGTCCTCTTCTAAATCTTTATCATTGCTTGATAAGGTAATAATATTTGTATTAAGGACAAGATTTCTCAGATCATCATTCTCAAACATTCTAAAATTGTTTTCCTGAGCATCCATATATGTTATGTTATCTCTATAATCAACAGGTAAAATTAAAATTTGATTAGGTAGTAAAGTTAGTGTAAAGGTAACTACAGACTCCCTAGGATTTGCTACATTTACTTCCATTTTTGACAGCAAACAATTCTTTTTACCGTTAACTTGCTTAGTATAAAGTTTATTAACTTCAAATAAAACATTTTTTTTGGTTTTGTTGTCTCTTTTAACACTAATAATGTCCAGACACTTATCAGCCACAAATTGCAGTTGAACGTTTTCTGAAAATAATAAATATATGTGAAAATACCAATTTAACGTATTGCTAAATTTGATAAAAAATTACCTAATTTTGGTGACGAAATACTAGACGTGACATATTGTAGAGCTAAATCTTTTTGTTGGCATTCCATATCTCTAAAATTCTGATCCAGAGCGCATTGAAACGTGTTGTTTTGAGCTTGACATTGAATAAGAAACTCTTTGGTGTGGGGCGAAGTCGCCAATGAGGTAGTATGTGCTAGATTCATGATATTGCTCTGAAAATGTAAAATTACACTAAGACCTGACGCGCTACCGGGTTTTTTATACAAATTGCAGGAAACTTTATTTGCTTTGTACGGATAAATTTACAAAGTTTTAACAATGTCCCATTTGTCTTATTTTTACTGTTGCTGCTGCTGCTGCTGCTGCTGCTGTTACTACTTTTACCAAAACTATTATTAATAAAAGCACAAAAATCAGCAACGTGGATACTAGGAAAATCTATAAAAAATAGATCATCGTCAATAAGATTATGCTTTACTAGATTTTTAAACACTAAAGGTAAGAATTTATTTTTGGGATAAGTGCTAACTACAAAATTATGCACTTGGTCATTTATCGAGTTTGAACATTCGGCAGACTCTTCCACTGAAGCCGAATGTTTTGCACCCACTGACGAACAGGGCTGATCCAGCAAATGAATAGCAAAACGCTCATTGTTCACAAACATTGTAGAGTGTTGTCCTCCGTTAAAGAGTTGTTCTACTTTGTTGATAATGTAATTTCGGTGACTGTTTATGTAACAGAAATGGTAGTCAAGTTTTGACGGTTCTTGGTAAAACTCAAGGACGGATTGACCTCCTAATCTAGCAGCCAATTTTCTGAAAAAAGATATAGTATAAAAATAAATCTTTTTGAAACGAATATATGTAAAAAAGTACCTGAGTAATGAATATCCCAGATTAGAATAAGCCATAAATAAGTGTGGAGCCAACATAATATCAGAAGATAAGTTGGTATGATAAATGTTATGTATGATAAGTAGTAATGTTATGCCATGGTGCCTAAGAGTGTAATTGACTACTCCTAAAAAGTCTAGCTTTTCTTGTTTGTTCTTAACTGTGGAAAAATAAAAATCGTCTAAAATAATCAAGGATTCACGCGGAAATTTAGAAAATTCTTTTTCATTGATTTTAAAAGTATGATCTAAATATGTAATGTGAGATAAATCGTTAAAGTCTTCAGGGTCTTTGGTTTGAACGTAAACTGAAACCCCTGAAAATATACATTTGGCATTAAACAATTTAAAACCATTTTTTCTGTTTGTGTTCACCAATGTATTGATTACCTACCTGAGTGAACTTTGCTAAGAAGTAATTTTACAAATTGAGTTTTTCCCGCCCCAGATTCAGCTAAACACAAAACTCCTTTATATGTATGTATGTATGTATGTATGTATTTTGTGTAAAATATACTAAATACACACCTATAACAAACACTAGTTGAGATATTGGTACAATGTCCGAAATATAACGGTTCATTCTTGATGCTCGGGTGTAGAATTGTTGTTGTTGCTGCGATCGTCAATGTCATCAAGACTAAAATTAAAAGTGGCTTACACTCTGTATAAATAGCCTATAAAATGAGGTCAAATCAACATAATAAAAAGTATTTTATACCTGATACATTCATTTACAAACTGGGAACCATATTTCTCTAAATAATGTAAGAACATCTGTGCTGGTAGTTTAATTTGACTGTAGTCAATAAGAGATTTAAGTTTACTGTCACTGAATTTGCGTTTCTTTATGGAATGCTCGGCGTGAACATCGTCTTCGTTGAACACATACTTGACAACCATAGCTACGTCGTTAGCACTAAAAATAAAAAAGCCAAAGTCAGTACATCTCCAAACGCAGTATTTAAGGCATAAAATTTGGCTGTTATTACCTGATTTGTTTGATTTCTTTAGAATATTGCCCAAAACCTAATTCCGACTGGTTGTAATGCTAAAAAACAGAAAATATCAAGGGTACTACTCTAAATGTAAAGAATACTACTCTAAATGAAATATTAGTGTATTACCTCTAGATATATGTTAATTGAAATCGTTGGGTCAGTTGTGTTTATAGAGGCTACTTGGAATGTTTTTACATCAAACAGTGATGTGTTCTGTAGATGTTCTAGGCAAAAAAGTAACATTATAATCCCTTCTAATTATACAAAAAATGTATAGGACAGTTTGTATGTATTATAATACCTGTTTTTCTCCCTTCAATAAGCGCAGAAACAAATGTGTCTATTTTCGATTTCAAATGATTTACAAAAGAAATCTCCGTCAACGCTTTGAAGAGGTCGAAATCGAAGAGGAGTGATTTTAGATCAACACGTTTCTCATCTCGCCCATTATTTCCGTAATAATGGTTGATAGCTTAACAAAATATAATATGAATATAATGATTATGAGAAATAAGTCAATATTAGTTAATCAAAATATTGCTAACCCTACCTATTAGTCCAGGTTCGCCCGAAAAAATATTAAAGTTTTGAGTTCTAAACATAAGGAAACATTTTTTTAAAAATTATGTACTTAGAAGATACTCAATTTCAAAATTTTGATTACCTTATAAATTTCAATAGTTCTTTAGCTGTTTGCGGTAAACGTCCCACCGATACAGGGGATTTTATAAATTTCATAGCATACATATGTCGATCGCTAGGACATTGGTAAAGAGTTTGGCCAAAGTTTATACATTCTAAAATCTTTGATGTTGATTGTACTTGCGTGTCATCAACCGGAGCGAAATTTATGCTGTACATGGTGCCGAAGTCGAGCTTAAAAGAAACAGAAAAGAGTATGTGTTAAATAGTGTCAGAAAATTCGTTAGAAACGTATCTATAACGATGCAGTGACTATATTCGAGTCTTAGAATACAGTTATATGTGTACATATACGTATACGTATACTTATCAAAGGATCTGTACAGATTTGTCAATTCTACACACTCGCTATCCACTTTAGAATTTAAATATACGCGCCATTTTGTATACAGGCGACATGTAGAAAAGACGACATTTAAAATTCTCACTGAAATAAGACAAGTTTCTGGGAACTTAGCGCATTTTCAGCTTGCCGAGCTGACAAATTTCTAAGTCGCTAGTCACTTGGAACTTTCTTCTAGCTACCTGCT
>Ga0208597_1000202_pt1 | contig 22925 bp, 20 predicted proteins | sample LakMenEpi05May12_FD_150673 | JGI IMG/M metagenome (GOLD analysis project Ga0208597, IMG submission 150673) | Freshwater microbial communities from Lake Mendota, WI - 05MAY2012 deep hole epilimnion (SPAdes) | ecosystem: Environmental > Aquatic > Freshwater > Lake > Epilimnion/Euphotic zone ...
AAGCACAATTAGTCCTGTCGTATTTTTATCAATACGGTGAACCAAACCAAATCGAGGCAAAACATCTTCGCTTAAAGTTGGATTCTTTGAAAGTAAGTGATGTGCCACGCCATTCAATAAAGTACCGGTATAGTTTCCAATACCAGGGTGTACAACCATATTTGCAGGCTTGTTGATGACCATGACTGCTTCATCTTCATACACAATATTCAAATCCATAGCTTCCGGCTTTAGCTCGGTATAATCAGGATTAATATAACTCATATACACCACCTCGTCACCTGGCCTTGTTTTGTAATTGCTTTTGACTACTTTACCATTCACGGTTAAAAAGCCACCCTCAATACCATTTTGTATTTTATTACGCGTGATTCCTTCAATATGACTTTGCAGCCATTTGTCAATACGCGTTGGCTCCTGACCCTTGTCAATATTAAATACGAGTTTTTCGTAAATGGATTCATTTTGTTCCTCACCAACTATTTCTATTTCTTCTGACATGATGCAAAAGTAGGATATTGCGGCTTAGTTTGTAACTTTGTCTTATGCGTCAAAAAGTTTTTTTTGAAGATTTAGGGGTAAAATCCTATAAACCTACCTGGGATTATCAGGAGGAATTGTTATTGAAAAACACCCAATTAAAATCGATCAATAGGGCAAACGAACAGCCAGCAAACCAAGCGAATACGGAACATCGTTTGTTAATGGTAGAGCATCCGCCCGTATTTACATTAGGGAAAAGTGGCAAAAGGGAGCATGTGTTGGTGTCCGAGGAACAATTACAAAATTTAGGAATCGAATTTTATCATATCAATCGTGGGGGTGATATTACCTATCATGGTTTGCAGCAAGTAGTAGGATATCCCATATTAGATTTAGATAAGTTTAAAACCGATTTAGGTTGGTATTTGCGCAGTTTAGAGGAAGTGATCATACAAGTACTAGCTGAATATGGCTTAAAAGGTGATCGCAGTAGTGGAGAAACAGGGGTATGGTTATCCCCTGAAGATCCATTTATGGCAAGAAAAATTTGTGCCATGGGTATTAAATGTAGTCGTTGGATTACGATGCATGGCTTCGCATTAAATGTAAATACGGACTTATCCCATTTCGAATATATTGTACCCTGTGGTATTCAAGGAAAGGCTGTCACTTCCTTAGAAAAAGAATTAGGTAGAAAAGTGGATTATGATGAAGTGAAGCAAAAAATTAAATTTCATTTCGAAAAAGTTTTCAACTGCGATTTAGTCGCTTCTTAGTTGCAACTTCAATATTAAATTTTTATAATCACAATTACTTTACAGGTGGGCTGCTGATATAACTCGCATTAAAACAGTAAGGTCCCGGCAGGTAATGATCTATTGCCTTGTAAGCCGCCACTATGAATAATTAAAATTTTTGCTGTAGGTGAAAAGTAATTGGCATTGATTAAACTTTTTACTGCCATAAATAATTTGCTCGTATAAACAATATCGGTGGGTATTTTTTCTGTTTGCCATAGTAGGTTCATAAAATCAAATTGTGCTTGATTCGTTTTAGCGTAACCCCCTAAGTGAAAATCATGAAGTACTGTAAATGGTATTTTTTTTATAGTTATTAGTTGCGTTATTTCATCTCGAATGGTTGCTTCATTTTTTAACACTGGTATACCAATAACTAGTTGGTGTGGCTTTGCAGCGTTAATTAAACCAGCCATCATTGTGCCCGTCCCTACAGCACATATAATATGACTATAGTTATTGATTTTCTCATTGGATAAAATAGTGGCGGCTCCTTGTGCTCCAAGTGTGCCATATCCACCTTCATCAACAAAGTAGGTGCCGTTCCTTTGATTATTTTGAAGCAATTCGTTTTTAAATACTTGAAAATTATTTCTCCCTAAAAAATTTAAATCCATACCATAGTGTATCGCTTCCTGTAAAGTTGGGGTGATGGGTTCATCTTCATTGGATCTAACATAGCCGATGCTTTTTAAATTATATTCTTTTGCGGCAAAGGCCAATGCCACCAAATGATTGGAATAAGGGCCTCCAAAACTAGCAATGGTATCCGCTTTTTGCACCTTAGCTTGTTGTAAATAATATTTAAGTTTAAACCATTTATTACCGCTCACAACGGGGTGTAGCTCGTCTAATCTTAATACATCCAATTGCATGTCTTTTAAACAAAAGCTAGGAACTGCTTGTATGTTAATGTTTTCGTTCAAATTTTCTCTATTAGTATAAAATCAGTTATTTTTGCGCTGCTTTTAACATTAAGTAAAAATACGATTAAAATATACAAACGATGAGTGCACCCACATTAGTGATTTTGGCTGCTGGAATGGCAAGTAGGTATGGTAGTATGAAGCAAATTGAAGGGTTTGGCCCCAATGGAGAAACCATCATGGAATATTCAATATATGATGCAATTCGAGCTGGATTTGGGAAGGTTGTTTTTATCATTAGAGAAGAATTTGCGGAGCCGTTTAAGAATATTTTTGAACCAAAATTAAATGGTAAAATAGAAACTGCATATGTATATCAATCTTTAGATAAGTTTACCAATCATTATCCGACACCTACAGATAGAACAAAACCTTGGGGTACTGCACATGCATTGTTATGCACTAAAGGTGTGGTGAATGAACCATTTGCAGTGATTAATGCAGATGATTATTATGGTGTGGATGCATTTAAGCAAGCTTTTGATTTTTTAACCACTACCTGTTCTGAAAAAACATATTGTATTTTAGGCTACGAGTTATCCAATACCTTAAGTGAAAATGGAACTGTGAGTAGGGGAGTGTGTACTTTAGATGAGGACGCCTATTTAACAAAGATCAATGAGCGTACAAAAATATTTAGAACTGCGAGTGGTCAAATAGTTTATGAAGAAGAAGGTGTTGAAACCCCCTTGGCAGAAGATACCAGAGTGAGCATGAACTTTATGTGTTTTGCGCCTGGTTTTATTGATTTGTGCGAACGTGAGTTTACTTTATTTTTAGAAAAACAAGGACAGGAATTAAAGTCAGAGTTTTTTATTCCTTTGGTTGCGGGCCGATTTGCGGAACTAAATTTAGGTAAAGTAAAAGTGATCGCTACAGAAGCAAAATGGTTTGGGGTTACCTATAAGGAGGATGCACCAGGCGTTAAAGCGAGTATTGATCAATTAGTAGGGGAGCAAGTGTATCCCAATAGTCTTTGGTAATACGAGTGATCAACGAAATTTAAATAGATGGTAGCACAGTAAGATGAAATAGGAAAGGATGGTCTAATTAAATGACCTAACACTGTACATAAAGTTTTTTAAATTATCTAGTTGTGCCTTTCTGTTCCTACCAGCACTGCTTGTAAACTTTGGTAATTTAATATTTATATCTTTGGTTGTTTCATTGCCTTTTAATGCATTGACAACATCAATAATCTCAGTTGATTTAACAGCAAAGGCTACACCTTCTGCCAATTTTTGTCTTGTACTAATGACCCCAATTAATTCACCATTTGAATTAAAGATTGGCGCGCCAGAGTAACCAGGATTCGCGCTTATTTGTATTTGGTAGGAATTACTATCGCCTTCATAACCTGTTTGCGCACTTAAATAACCCTTACCATAAACAATATCATTATCATTACGTGGGAAACCTAGGGTGAAAATTTCCTCACCTAAGTTAGAAATTTTTCGACGAATCGCGTACGGTATGGTCTTGGGTTGTTTGTAATCCTTATCTTCTATTTTTAATAATGCAAGGTCATTATTTACATCCGTGTAAATAATAGTAGCGTTTAGTTCCTGCCCTTTACTATTAATAACAATTGCGCCGTTGCCTTTTAATACATGCGCATTGGTAATGATATATCCTTTGGTGTCAATTAAAAATCCAGAACCACCACTAATTAATTTTGCATTTTCAGGAACCTTAGTTTTTACTTCATTCAATAAATGACCTTGTGCTTGTTGGTTCTTTTTGATTACTTCGACTGCCTTACTTAATTGTAATAATTGAGATCCATTTAAACTAGGGGATAAGTACATCACAATAAGGGAAGTAAAAATGGCAAAAAATCCACCAAATGAAGCGGCGATGGCAATTACTTTTTTATATTTTGTCCATAGCTGTATCACTTTGGTAGGTGCTGCTCCTGCTTCAATTGGCGCCCATTCCCCATTGGCTAATAAATTAGAAAAAACTTGGTGGGATGTTTGCGCAACATTTTTTCGTTTCGCATAGGCTTCCATTTGATCTAAAAATAGCTTGTGTTCAACGACCATTTGATCAATGTCCGCTGATTTTTGTCTGATGACATCAAATTGCGCTCTTTCCTGATCCGACAATTCGCCTGACAGGTATTTTTCAATGGTCTCTAATAATTGAATGTCTTCCATAATTAATCTCCTATATTATATTGCGCAAAAAAAAGTTTTTTAAGGCGCATCAAACATTTATATTTTTGGTTCTTGGCATTATCAGCATTTGTGTATCCAAACTGACTTGCTAGTTCCTGCATCCCTTTTTTATTTAAATAATATCCTTCTAACAAACTTTTACACGGCTCTCCTAAACTATTTAATGCCCGATCCATAATAGCGAAAGCAGCATCTTTTTTTTCAATTTGCCCCATATCCATTTCTACAGATATGCTTTCCTCATGTGCACTTAGTGGGCTACTGTATTTGCCCATTTGCTGTAAGCGTTTTAACCACAAGTGCTTACAAATTGAAAATAGATAGGTTTTAATCTGGCAGGTAAGTACAAATGAGTCCAATTGTACTTTTTCATATAAAGCAATCATTGCTTCCTGAAAAATGTCCCTTGCGTCGTCAAAACTTCCATTGTTATTTTCTACGAAGTGCTGAATCATCGTAAAATGACTTTTATAGAGTGTTTCCACTGCTTTGGAGTCATTTTGAGCTAATCCCTTTAATAGGGCTTGTTCATTGAGTTCAGCTTTCAAGGTATTTATACGTATTTCAGGCAAAAGTAACCCAAAAAGGGTTCTTTTATATTTTTTTAGGGGGGAAGGTTACCTTTTTATCCTTTTTGTATTAAGAGTATTAATTAATTAATTTAAAACAAATTTTATGAAAAAAGTATTTGCAATCTTAGCTATCGCTGCTTTAACTGCTTGTGGTGGTGCTTCAACTGAAGCTACAACTGATACAGCTGCTGCTGCAACTGTTGACACAACTGCTGCTGTAACTGTTGACACAACAGCTGCTACAACTGTTGACACAACAGCTGCTGCGAAATAAATAATTGAACTGTTGGTGGGTTATTTATAACCCATACTTGCCAACTAACAGTTATCGGAACAGTTTCATATGGCAAGCAATCGTAAGAGTCCCGCCGTTTCTACGGGGGGACTCATTTTTTTAGCCATTCCCCAATGTTGGGGTATTCCATTGTAAAACACTAAGAAAGCTGCCTTTATAAATCCGCAATATTTAAAACAAGTGGTTTGTATACATCTCCTGTTTTATTTTATTTAAACCTTGCTAGCCGTTTGTAAATGAGCGAGTTGCAAAACAAATATTTGTTAGTTTTGGCTTAATTTAAAGCAAACAATTTTGTGAATTAGCCTATTTTGATTACCTTTGTGGAACGATGAAAGCAAATATTAACAATTGGTTTTACTTTTTCTTTTATTTCTACTTTAACCAAAGTAGCCGGGTAATATTTGTAAAAGCATAAAGAAATTAAATAAATATACAATCCCGGCCCAACAGTCGGGATTTTTTGTATCCAAAAATGAAGCAGGGGTATAAATAAAGGTTGAAGTGGAAAAAGGAAGTGTAAAAAGGAATTGGAGAGAAGGAAGTGAAAAAAAAGGAAAGTCGAGAAAATGTAGTGTAAAAAGGAATTGGAGAAAAGGAAGGCGAAATAGACGGTAAGGACCGGGAAGGATAAAAATTAAAAACTGGGTTTAAGATAAATGAATAAAAAGGTTACGATACAAGGTTACGAAGGAAGTTTCCACCAAGTGGCAGCGATGCATTTTTTTGGAAAAAATGTACAGGTAATTACTTGTGATACTTTCAGAGAAGTCGTAAAAATCGGGGCAGATAAAAAAATGTCCGATGGCGCTGTGATGGCGATCGAAAATTCAATTGCTGGAAGTATTTTACCCAATTATAATTTAATACAAAAAAGTAATCTTCAAGTGATTGGGGAAGTGTATTTATCTATCAGTCAAAATTTATTGGCAAATCCTGGCGTAAAGCTCGAAGATATTAAGGAAGTGCATAGTCATCCAATGGCGATATTGCAATGTTTGGATTATTTAGAAAAATATAACTGGAAATTAGTCGAATCTGAGGATACGGCATTAAGTGCTAAAATGGTGCAGCAACATAAAAGCAAACATACGGCAGCTATTGCAAGTAAATTTGCCGCACAATTGTATGGTTTAAATGTATTATCACCAGATGTGCATACATTGAAAAACAACATCACTCGATTTTTAATCATGGAACCCAAGGTTAAAAAAACAATGATTGAAGATGCAGATAAGGCTTCTATCTATTTTCAAACCGATCATTCAAGAGGTATTTTGTCAAAAGTGTTGGCTAAAATAGCGCAAGGTAAAGTGAACTTGAGCAAATTGCAAAGTATGCCGATACCTGGAAGCACATTTAAATATGGCTTTTATGCAGATGTAGAGTTTGATAATAAAAAGCAAATGGAGAAAGTTTTGGAAGATGTAAAATCATTAACCAATAGTTTGAAAATATTTGGAATGTATAAAAAAGGAAAAGTAGTAAAAGGATAAAGATGAATGTAACAGTTTCACATAGATTAGAAGGAATTGGTGAATATTATTTTTCATCCAAGCTGCGCGAGATTGATGAACTCAATAAAGCCGGTAAGGGAATTATTAATTTAGGAATAGGCAGCCCTGATTTACCGCCACATCCTGATGTTATAAAAGTATTGCAAGATGAAGCAAGCAAGGACAACGTTCATGCTTATCAATCTTACAAAGGTTCTCCTATATTAAGGGAAGCCATTGCGAATTGGTATCAAAAGTATTTTAAAGTAGCTGATTTAAATCCAGCAACCGAAATACTTCCATTACTAGGAAGCAAGGAAGGGATCATGCATATATGCATGACCTATTTAAATGAAGGCGATCAGGTATTAATTCCAAATCCTGGTTATCCGACATACACAAGTGCAGTTAAATTAGCGGGTGGCACTCCGCTTTATTATGCATTAACTGCCGAAAACAGTTGGGCACCTGACTTTGAAAATTTAGAAAAATCAGATTTATCAAAAGTCAAGTTGATGTGGGTGAATTATCCGCATATGCCAACAGGTCAAAGTCCTACTAAGGAATTGTTTGAAAATTTAGTAGCCTTTGGAAGGAAGCATCAAATATTGATTTGTCATGACAATCCTTACGCATTCATTTTAAATGATCAACCGGAAAGCTTATTAAGCATTCATGGTGCGAAAGAGGTAGTGATTGAATTAAACTCTCTTAGTAAAAGCCAGAATATGGCAGGTTGGAGAGTGGGCATGTTAATTGCCGCCGAGGATCGAATCAATGAAATACTTAGGTTTAAATCCAACATGGATAGTGGTATGTTTTTGCCTGTGCAACTAGCAGCAGCCAAAGCATTAAGCTTGGATCAAAGTTGGTATGACTCCGTGAATAAAATATATACAGCACGACGTGAAAAAGTATTCGAATTATTAGATGTTTTAAATTGTGCCTATTCAAAACAACAAGTGGGAATGTTTGTTTGGGCTAAAATTCCCGCTACTTACAAAGATGGTTATGCGTTAAGTGATAAGGTATTGTATGAAGCCAATGTTTTTATCACCCCTGGTGGCATATTTGGCAGTGCAGGTAACGATTATATCAGAGTAAGTTTATGTGGTTCATTGGAAAAATTTAGTGAAGCAATAAAAAAAATAAAAGCATGCGTTTAGCAGTGGTGGGTATTGGTTTAATGGGAGGGTCCATTGCATTGTCTTTGAAAAAGAAAGGCTTTGTAAGTCATGTTATTGGCGTGGATCAAAACATAGAACACCAACAGCAAGCTTTGCAATTAGGTATTGTAGATGAGATTATGTCCTTGGAGGACGCAGTTGCATCTTCTGATATCATTGCACTTGCAACACCGGTGAATGTGGCTGAATCATTATTGCCTACTATTTTGAATTTAGTGAATAAGCAAGTTGTTTTTGACTTAGGGTCTACTAAGGAAAGTATTGTAAATGTCGCGAATGCACATTCCAGTAAAGGAAGATTCGTTCCAACACATCCAATGTGGGGTACTGAATTTAGTGGTCCAACAGCTGCGCAAACAGATGCGTTTGTTGATAAGGCAACGGTCATTTGTAATAAATCACAAGTGGATCCAGATGCTTTAGCAATCATTGAGCAAATGTATGTTCAGTTAGGTATGCATATATTATACATGGATGCAATCAAACATGATATTCATGTGGCTTATATAAGTCATATATCGCATATTACTTCATTCGCACTGGCAAATACAGTGTTGGAGAAGGAAAAGGAATCGGATGCAATTTTTGAGTTAGCAAGTGGTGGTTTTGAAAGTACCGTTCGTTTGGCAAAGTCCAATGCGGAAATGTGGGTGCCCATCTTTATGCAAAACAAAGAAAATGTTTTAGATGTGTTAAATGAGCATATTAGTCAACTTCGAAAGTTCAAAGCCAGTTTGGAAAAAGAAAATCCAGACTATTTATTGGAGTTGATACAAAATGCGAATAAAATAAAAAGGATTTTAAAATAATTACAAAAAAAGTAAAACACCACAAGTGATTTTACAAAAAATATTAAAAATGAAGAAGAAAGAAGATTTGAATATAACAAATGATTTAATTGAGGCGGTTAAATCCCAAAAAACCTTTTCGGAGATTGGTATTAATGAGCAATTAGTAAAGGCGGTTACAGAATTGGGATACACACACGCCACTGAAATTCAAGAGCGTTCCATTCCGGTATTGATAAGTGGTACAAAGGATTTTATTGGATTGGCACAAACAGGCACTGGTAAAACAGCCGCATTTGGTTTGCCATTATTACAATTGATTAAAACAACAGATAAATTCCCACAAGCATTAGTGGTTTGTCCAACCAGGGAATTATGTATGCAAATTGTAAACGAATTGAATTTGTTTAAAAAGCATATTTCAGGTTTGCAAGTTTTAGCAGTGTATGGCGGTACCTCTATAGGAATGCAAATTAAAGATTTAAAAAGAGGCGTACAAGTGGTGGTCGCAACACCAGGTAGATTAATTGATTTAATCGAAAGAAAAGCAATTAATTTAGAAAAGATAGAATATGTGGTATTGGATGAAGCAGATGAAATGTTAAACATGGGATTCCAAGATGACATTGAATTTATCTTAAAAAATACACCGAACAGAGAAAGTATTTGGTTGTTTAGTGCAACGATGCCAGCTGAAATTAGAAAAGTGAGTAAGCGTTACATGAAGGAGCCTGTGGAAGTGACTATTGGTAAAGTGAATGCAACGAATAAAAGCATTGATCACCAATATTATTTAACATCAGCGCAACACCGCTATGAGACTTTAAAAAGAATCATTGATTTTAATCCAGGTATTTACGGGATTATTTTTACCCGTACCAAGGCGGATGCACAGGATGTAGCACAAAGATTAACACGCGAAGGTTATGATATAGATGCCATCCATGGTGATTTAACGCAACAACAACGTGATCGCGTAATGGGCCAATTTAGAGATAAAAGTTTGCAATTATTAATTGCAACGGATGTGGCTGCACGTGGTATTGATGTAAAAGGAATTACGCATGTCATCAATTTTGAATTACCTGATGATGTAGAAGTGTATACCCATAGAAGTGGTCGTACAGGTCGTGCGGGTAGTCAAGGAATTTGTATTTCGATTGTACATGCACGTGAATCTTATCGTTTGCGTCAAATTGAGAATATCAATAAATGTACTTTCCATAAATTGGATATTCCAAGTGGTAAGGATGTATGTCGCAAGCAATTTTTCCATGTCATGGATAAGTTAATGTCAACAGATGTGAGTCATGGTGATTATGAAACTTACGTTCCAATGTTAGCAGAAAAATTTGCAGACATGACCAAGGAAGAAATTTTAAAGCGTGTCGCTGCTTTGGAATTTAATCGTTTCTTAAGTTATTATGAAAATGCACAGGATTTAAATATTCGTACCGCAGATAAAGGACGTCGTGAACCTATGCAACAACAGGATCGCAATCGTGATAGAGGTCGTCAAGAATTTGGCGGTGCTGATCGTGGTCGCGCAAGAAGTAATGATCGTGGAATGGAACGCAGTTCATCGGATCGTGTTTCTTCGGATCGCGGAAGTCGTGGTGCGGTAAGAGGGGCAAGTGGATACACACGTTTATTTGTGAACTTAGGTACCAAGGATGGTTTTTATAAAGCAAGCTTTTTACAATTTATATTAGACATGAGTGATTTAAGAAAAGAAGCTTTAGGAAAAATTGACATGCGCGATATGAATAGCTGGGTGGAGATTGAATCAGGTGCTGCAAAACAAATGATCAATGCAGTAGATGGTAAAAATTACAAAGGCCGTCGTATTAGAATGAATGACGCAGACAGTGGTGGTCCAAAAGGATTTAGCAAAAAAGAAGGTCAATAAAAAACGTTATTGACACTTTTTCATAAAGGTTATAAATAAAATAAATATTTAAATATTAAAATTGGGAAAAATGGCAGACTTAACAGAACAACAACAAAAAGTAAGCATTTTATTAAAAAAATCACCCTTGATTATATCAGGTCCTTGCAGCGCAGAAACGGAGGAACAAGTGATGCAAACTGCTATTCGATTAGCAGCCACAGGTAAAGTGGATATTATGCGTGCAGGTATTTGGAAGCCAAGAACGCGTCCGGGAAGTTTTGAAGGTATTGGCACTAAGGGTTTGCCTTGGATGCAACAAGCCAAAAAAGAAACTGGACTTCCAGTAGCGATTGAGGTGGCTACAGCGAAGCAAGTGGAAGATGCATTGCATTTTGATGTTGATGTTTTGTGGGTAGGTGCGCGGACAACTGTGAATCCTTTTAGTGTGCAAGAAATTGCAGATGCATTAAAAGGGGTAAAAGTTCCAGTTTTAATCAAAAATCCAATCAATCCTGATCTAGAATTATGGATTGGTGGGATGGAGCGTATCGCAAAAGCAGGCATCGAGGATTTAGGTTTAATACATCGTGGATTTAGCTCTTATGGCAATACGGAATTCCGAAATGCACCTATGTGGCATTTGGCTATTGAAATGAAACGTCGTTACCCAGGTATTCCAATGATCAATGATCCTTCACATATTTGTGGTCGTCGTGATATTTTACAAGAAGTCGCGCAACAAGCAATGGACTTGGATTTTGATGGTTTAATTATTGAATCACATATTGATCCAGATAATGCTTGGAGCGATGCCAAACAACAAATTACACCAGAAGTGTTAAAAGAGATGTTGGAAGCAATTCGTTGGAGAAAAGAAGATGTAGCTTCTGCTGAATACCATGCAGCGCTAGAAAAGTTACGTCAACAAATTAATCAATTGGATGATGAGTTGTTACAAGTTTTAGCTACGCGTATGAAGGTGGCTGAAAAAATTGGTGAATATAAAAAGAACAATGACATTACTATTTTGCAAACCAATCGTTGGAATGAAATTCTAGAGCGTGCGGTAGGCAAAGGAAATAAAATTGGCTTAAGCGAGGATTTTATTACCAAGTATATGGATGCAGTTCACATGGAAAGTATTCAGCACCAAAATAAAGTAATGAATAAATAACTTTCGAGTTCAATAAAGCCTTGTACTTTTAATGATTCATGGTACAATGGCTTTATTTTAATTAGTAATCCTTAATCAAATACATGAAAAACTGGAAAGTTAAATTAGCTACAAGTACAGTGTCATTTATATTAGATGGCAGGTTTCAAGCTATTGAAAAATTGGTCAACAAGGCAAATGCATATTACATCACGGATGAAAATGTATATGCCTTGCATCAAAATAAATTCAAGGGTAAAAAAACAATTGTCTTTCCAGCAGGTGAGGAGCACAAACAGCAAGACACTGTCAATTTTATTATTGAAGCCTTACTTAACTTAGGTGCCACGCGTGAAGCAGTGCTAATAGGTGTGGGTGGTGGTGTAGTGACTGATATGGTAGGCTATGCTGCAAGTATATATATGCGTGGGGTAACTTTTGGTTTTGTACCTACTACAATTTTGGCCATGGTGGATGCTAGTATTGGTGGCAAAAATGGCATTGATGTTGGCATATATAAAAATATGGTTGGACTCATCAAGCAACCTTCCTTTTTATTATACGATTTTGATTTTTTGAAAACATTACCCCATCATCAATGGGAAAATGGGTTTGCTGAAATTATTAAACATGCAGCCATCAAGGATGCTAAAATGATGAAGCAATTGGCGACACATGACTTGTTATTTTATCAAAAAAATAAAAAAGAATTAATCGCCTTGGTTGAAAAAAATGTAAAAATTAAAATGACTGTGGTGCAAAAGGATGAGTTTGAAAAAGGCGACCGTAAGTTGCTCAATTTTGGACACACTATTGGACACGCCATTGAAAATCAACATGCATTACTACATGGGCATGCCATTAGTATTGGAATGGTGTATGCCGCAAAAATATCTCAAGTTTTACTTGGCTTTACAGATACGGGTATATTAATTGAAACCCTAAAAAAATATGGCTTGCCAATAAACATGCGTTTTGATATTACACATGCAATGGACGTAATGCAAAAGGATAAGAAAAAGGCAAGCAAAGGGATGCAGTATGTGTTATTAAATAAACTAGGACATGCCGTGTATGAAACGGTGCCTATGAAATCATTAGAAAAATTAATCAAGTTGTATTCATAAGATGCGTGTTATAGTATATCCATCAAAACTAGTAGGGGAGCAAATTGCACCAGCAAGTAAAAGTAGTATGCAAAGAGCATGTGCTGCTGCATTATTGCGCAAGGGCCAAACAATTATACATAATCCTGGCCATTCAAATGATGATTTGGCTGCCATGGATGTCATTCAAAAATTAGGTGCTGTTGTTGAAATAAACAAAGCAGGGAACAATGAAATAAATAATGCAACGGTCCATGTGACTTCAAATGGGGTGAATCCTGTGGGTCCCGCCATGAATTGTGGTGAAAGTGGCTTAGGGATTCGGATGTTTACCCCCATTGCCGCATTAAGTAACCAAAACATCAGCATTGAAGGAAAGGGAAGCTTAGTAAAAAGACCGATGCATTTTTTTGATGAAATATTTCCTTCCTTGGGTGTTACCATAACATCGCAAAAAGGTTTTTTGCCTATTGCAATAAAAGGGCCTTTACAACCAGCAAACATCACTGTGGACGGCTCCTTGAGTTCGCAGTTTTTAACCGGCTTATTAATGGCGTATGCGGCCACTGAAGTATATGACACAGAAATAAAGGTGTTGGATTTAAAAAGCAAACCATATATCGATTTAACCCTAGCCGTATTAAATGAATTTGGTTGGAATGTAAAACATACCAACTATGAAAGTTTTAAATTTTATCAGCATACGCCGTTAAAACCATTGATTGAATATACCGTTGAAGGTGATTGGAGTGGGGCTGCGTTTTTATTAGTCGCTGGTGCGATAGCGGGACCTATTAAAGTGAAAGGCTTACAATTAAATTCAACACAGGCAGATAAAAAAATTATTAGTGCATTAATAAGTGCAAATGCAAGTATCACAATCGAATCAGATGGAATAATCCTAGGACCTAATAAAAATATGGAAAATGGGGAACAAGAAAAATTGAATGCATTTCAATTTGATGCAACTGATTGTCCTGATTTATTTCCGCCATTGGTCGCATTGGCTTCTTATTGTGATGGGGTTTGTGAAATAAAAGGCGTGAATCGGTTAGCGCATAAAGAAAGTGATCGCGGACTTACTTTGCAAGCGGAGTTTGCAAAAATGGGTGTAAATATTATTTTATCGGGTGATGTCATGCAGATACATGGCGGAAGTGAAATTAAATCAGCTATTGTGTTTTCGCAGCATGACCATCGCATTGCCATGGCATGTGCTGTAGCCGCTTTATGCGCGAATGGACCTGTTGAAATTACCGAAGCGGAGGCCATCAATAAATCCTATACTGATTTCTTTACTGATTTGCAACATTTGGGTGCAAAAGTGGATATTGAATAAATTTCTTATCTTGTAATATTGAACTTTGTAACATGAACAAATTTGGAACCTTATTTAGTGTGCAGATATTTGGAGAATCACATGGGGCATGTGTAGGCATAACTATTGATGGATGTCCTGCAGGATTGCCATTAATAGCGGCTGATTTTACAGAAGATATGGAGCGTCGTAAAGGGGGCAAACAAAAAGGAACTACACCAAGGCAGGAGGATGACATACCTATTTTTAAAACTGGACTTTTTAATGACATCACTACGGGTGCGCCACTCATGATGTTATTTGAAAATAACAATACGAGAAGTGGTGATTACGAAAAACAAAGAGCAGTTCCAAGACCAGGTCATGCTGATTTTACAGCACATCAAAAATTTGGAGGTTTTGAAGACTATAGAGGCGGTGGACATTTTAGTGGTCGACTTACTGCAGCTTTAGTGGGTGCGGGTGTTGTAGCTAAAAAATTATTAAATGGGATTGAAGTAAAGGCGACCATCAAAAGTATCGGTGGCGAAACTGATCTAGATAAAGGATTACAAAAAGGTATTGACAATAAAGATAGTGTTGGGGGCATTGTGGAATGTGTTGTGACAGGATTACCCATTGGATTAGGAGAGCATTTTTTTAATTCAGTAGAATCTTTAATAAGCCATGCGGTATTTGCCATACCTGCCATCAGAGGAATTGAATTTGGTACTGGCTTTGCTGCTGCAAACATGTTTGGGATTGAACATAATGATGCGATCATAGATGCTTCTGGAAAAACAAAAACAAATAATGCAGGTGGGGTAGTAGGTGGATATACGAATGGAAATGATTTGGTTTTCAGGATTGCTGTAAAACCTACCTCTTCAACACCCAAAGAACAAATTACACTGAATTGGGAAACGAATGAGCAAGAAAATTTTTCTGTAAAAGGAAGACACGATTTATGTATAGCACTTAGGGTACCGGTTGTCTTGGAAGCCGTTACTGCTATTGTACTTGCAGATTTAATGATGATAGATCAAAAAATTCCAAGAATCATAAAAAATTAAAATTATGGAAAGCGAATTTATATACCATGTGACCACACAAAAGGAGTGGGAACAAGCCTTGTTGAAAAACGAATATTTGCCGTTGGGATATGAAAAGGATGGATTTATTCATTGTTCTATTGAGCGGCAAGTCCCAGGGGTATTAGACCGATTTTACAAAGGTCAATCGGGATTGGTAAAACTTAAAATTGAAAAATCTAAAGTACAAAGACCTGTTTTATTTGAACTAGCCCAAGATATGAATGAATTATTCCCGCATATTTATGGCTCTCTTAATATTGACTCTGTAGTAGAAGTGATCACATTGTAACAAGCAATGCAGTTATTTAATTTTATAAAAATCGCCGTTGGCTGCATCATTTTGATGTTGCAATCTCCTGCTGTTGTATCTGCGCAACAAATTTATCCCAATACCTTAACCAACGCCAATTATCTAGATAGCGCAAATATAAAACGCTATAAAAAATGGATCGATACTGCTCGGATTCATATTGAATTAAATCGGATAACAGGCATAGCAAGTTTTTATAGTAAAAATTTTAATGGAACTTTGACTTCCAATGGCGACGTATTTAGTAATACAAAGCTGACTGCAGCGTGTAATTTATTCAAGGTAAACACCATTGTACGCGTTACAAATTTACGCACAGGTGCCAATGTAATGGTAAGGGTAAATGATCGAATGCACCCTAGAATGCTACAAAAAGGGAGAATTATAGATTTAAGTCAAGCTGCATCTAAGAAATTGATTACCAATGCAAAAGGGATCGTAAAAGTGAGTATTGAGGCCATTGGTTATTCGAAAACCACGCCAAAATCATAGTAATTTGGTAATCTATAAAATATTTCAATATTTCATCTTTTAGAACTAAATTTGTGTAAATATTAACTATTTAATACTATGAAAAAAATACTATTTTCTCTAGTCATCTTAGCTTTTGCGGGTAATGTTTCTGCGCAAACTGGTGCGAATGTGAAAAAACCATCTATTGCCTTAAAAATTTCTGCTTTTGATTTTACAACTGCAAGAGCTATTCAAGTGAATACGCTAGGCGCAGTTTTAAATAATAAGTCTTGGGAAAAATTGAGTAATTCAACAAAAAGTATTGGTGTTCAATATTTTAAAGGGGTCACTCCTAAAATGGATTTCATGGTGAATTTGGATTTGGCTTCATTGTCTTATCCTTTTTATGCTTCTTCATTGATCAAGAATGCTATAGGTACAGCTAGCGGTGCTACTACAAAAGGATTTTATGCTGCTGCTGATGCAGGACTTAATTTTAAAATGTTGTCTGACGATCATAAAGTGGTACCTTATTTATCAGCAAGTATTGGAGTTGGTAAATTCAGATCAAACTATATGGCATATGCGCCGGTAGGAGCTGGTATTCAAATTAAAGTGAATAATGGTTCATTTGTAAATATCTTAAGTACTTTCAGAGCTGAAATGTCAGCATTGACAAAAACACATTTCAACCATGGTGTTAGTTACTCAATGCCCTTGAAATTAAAGGAGAAAAAACCAGTGGTTTTACCTCCACCACCACCACCAGCTGATACTGATAATGATGGTGTAATTGATGCAGATGACAAATGTCCAACTGTTGCAGGTTTGGCTAAATATGCAGGATGTCCAATTCCTGATACAGATAAAGATGGTGTTAATGATGAGCAAGACAAATGTCCAACTGTTGCAGGTTTGGCTAAATATGCAGGATGTCCAATCCCAGATACAGATAAGGATGGCATCAATGATGAGCAAGATAAATGTCCAACTGTTGCAGGTTTAAGTCGTTATAATGGATGTCCAATTCCAGATACTGATAAAGATGGTGTCAATGATGAAGTAGATGCTTGTCCTACTGAGGCTGGTATCAGCGCAAACCATGGTTGTCCTGATGTGCAACCAATTTTAACGCAAGCAGCTTCAAATTTAAAATTTGCTACTGGTAAATCGTATTTATCTGTTAAACAATTAGCTAATTTAGATGCTGTGGTCGCAGTGCTTGCAAAATATTCAAATGTGAGTCTTGCTATTGGTGGTCATACTGACAACACAGGTGCTGAAAAATTAAACGCTAAATTATCTATCAACAGAGCATCTGTTGTAGCTAAATATTTAACGAAGAAAGGAGTAGATACAAAGCGTATCACTACAAGTGGTTTTGGTTTTGCAAATCCTACTGCTGATAATAAAACTAAAGAAGGCAGAGCTCAAAATAGAAGATCTGAATTAACTGCGGTTTATAACTAATTGAATTAGGAAAACATTCCGATATAAAAAAGATGCCTCCGGATTTCGGGGGCATCTTTTTTATGTAGTTGTATTAGCGTAAGCGTATTTAATAATTAGTTCGGATCTATGTCGATGACAATTTGCACCGATTTGTAACGTGGGTGAACTTGTATCAATCTTATAAAATGAAGCAACTGTTGCTTGGCTAGCTTAAGCTGTTGGGGCTGCTTTGAAATCTTGATGGACAATTCCCAAATGTATTTATTGCGTACTCTATTGATATTGGGTTGTGCAGGGCCTAATACTGTTTTTTGTATAGTTGGTCCTAAGGATTGGAAAAAATGCAATGCAGCTTCCTCCGCGATATTGTTTTCCGGATGTTTAAAGAGGATGCTCATTAAACGACTAAAGGGAGGATATGCAAAGTGTTTTCTGTTTTGAATTTCGAATGCATAAAAAGCAAAGTAGTCGTGGTCCTTCACATATTGTACAATTGGATGTTGTGTTTGGCTTACTTGGATGATTACTTTTCCATGGTCGTTTTTTCGCCCAGCCCTGCCGCTTACTTGTTCCATCATTTGAAATGCACGTTCATTTACACGGTAATGATTAAAGTTGAGCAAGCTGTCGGCATCCACAATTCCTACTAAATCTACATTTTCAAAATCAAGTCCTTTTACCACCATTTGTGTGCCGACTAAAATGTCAATTTGTTTTTGTTCAAATTGTTGGATTAAATGGTCATGCTCGTTTTTGCCTTTTACATTATCGTAGTCCATTCTTGCAACATGAACACCCGGTAAGGATAGGGTTAATTTTTCTTCAATTTGTTCCGTCCCAAAACTTTTTTGTTTGAAACTATTTTTCCCACAAGCCTCACATGTGTTTACAATGGGATAGCCAGTGCCACAATAGTGACAGGAAAGCAAATTTTTTGCTTTATGATAAGTAAGGGTTACATCACAGTGTTTGCAATGGGGTATCCAGCCACAGGTTTCACAAATAAAATAGGGCGCATATCCTCTTCGATTTTGAAATAAAATAACTTGCTTTTTATTGTCAATCGTTTTTTTAATGGCTGCTAAAAGTACAGGTGTTAAAATAGCGCTATCGGCTGGTTGTTTTTTGGTGTCGACCAATTCAATTTTGGGTAAACTTGCCTGACTGAATCTTTCATTTAAGTAGGTATAACCAAACTTTTTATTTTTTGCATTATAAAATGTTTCCACTGAAGGGGTTGCCGATCCTAATACCACTTTTGCGTTTAATTGATTAGCATAATAAATGGCGGTATCCCTTGCTTGGTATCTTGGTGCTGGTTCCTGCTGTTTATATGATGGGTCGTGTTCCTCATCAATAATAATGAGTGATAGGTTTTTATAAGGTAAAAACAAGGCTGATCTTGCACCGAGTACAATTTTAATTTCACCCGACTTTACCTTATTCCATATTTCAACGCGTTCATTGGGGTTAAACTTTGAATGATAAATGGCCACACTGCCTCCAAAGTATTGCTTTAGCCTACGGATCATTTGCGCAGTGAGGGCAATTTCTGGAAGCATATATAATGCCTGTTTACCTTGTTTAATTACTTCATTGATGAGTGATACATAAATCTGGGTTTTCCCACTTCCTGTAATGCCATGTAATAAACTTACATTTTGGGTTTCAAGCTGTGTCTGAATATCTTGTAAGGCATTGGTTTGTGATGGGGTAAGTGCATGAAAATGAACATCCCCTTTGGTATGATCTACGGCCAATCGGTCCACTTTTCTTTTTTTAGTGACCAAAACCCCTTTTTCAATGAGTGCTTTTAGTTGTGCATGCGAAGCATTTGCTTTTGCTAAAATTGCTTTTTGTGATACTTCGCCTTCTGTTTTTTGAAAATGTAAAAAAGCCAATAATAAATCCAATTGCTTGGGTGCCCTTGACCATGTATTTAATAATTTTTCTAATGCTGCTTCATTAATATAATCAGGATGAAGTGTAATGTATATTTCTGACTTAATGGTGAATTTGTCTCGCATGGTTTCTTGTACGACACAAATTCCTTTTTGAATCAGCTTATTTACAACAGGGTAAACCGACTTTTTATTTAATAGTTTTTGAATTTCAATTAAGCTTAACTCTTTTTTTATTTCAAGTGCTTCACTAATGATATATTCTGAATCACTTAAGTTTTTTATGTCAATACTTACATCTTCTTGTAAAATAAAAATACTTTCGCTAGAAATTTTTAGGTGACTTGGAATTGCGGCCTGCATTACTTCACCTTCGGAGCACATATAGTATTCGGCCATCCATTCCCATAGCTTTAGTTGGTGTTCATATACGATGGGTTCCTCGTCTAATATATCGATAATGGGTTTTGGATCAAAGCCATCTGGTTTTACATTACTTAATTTTTTAATAATACCAGCATATCTTTTGTTAGCACCTAGCATGACCTCTACACGCATCCCTATCATGACATCGGACTCCATCGATGTGGGTATCATCCAAGTGTAGTTTTTTGGAAGCGCTAAGGGTATGATAATTTCTGCGTACATAAGTCGATTACAAAAATACGCTATGCAGGTGGATAGTTTCTATATCTTCTTAAGCCTTGGTCCATTAAATTATACACTTTTTGTTTCAGCTCATCCACTTGGTCTAGGGTATAGCCTTCTACTTGAATGGCTTCTAAATAAACCACCCTGCTAATGCCAGGGGTGAGGGTTAAAACACTATTAAAATGCATTCTTTCGACAGTGTCCACTAATAAAACTGGTTGGATAGGTACTTTCAATTCAATGGCTAATTTAAAAGCGCCATTATAAAATGATTTTAATGGATATTGGTCGGTCATGCTAAATGTACCTTCAGGAAAAATAAAAATGGAAGTTTTATTTAATAAGGCTTTTTTTAAGTTGCGTAAACTTTCGGCTCTTTTATCAGGGTTGCTTCGATCAACCATGATCACTGCTTCTCTATAAATCCAGCCGAAGATGGGAATTTTTGATGATTCAAATTTGCCCAAGGGTTTAATAGGTTGGTGTTTTAATTGAACGATGGGGGGGATATCCATATAAGAATTATGGTTCCCGACAAAAATATGCGCTTGGTTAAATTGGTGGGGTGCTTCATATATTTCTTGGTGCCTTACCCCTAAGAAAAAGTATAAAATTTTAGACCAGTACCTGCATATTTTATAAATCCGATCACTTAATTTTTCCCTACCAAAAGGGAGTACCAATGACATGGCAATGACTGAAAATATGGTCAATAAGGCAAAAATAAATATTGCGTAAAAACAGTAAATCAACTGAAGGAAACGAGTGGCTTTTTTCATTGGTGCCACTAATATAATAAAAAAGGCCCGAATAGAAATTCAGGCCGTACGATTGCTTGCTTAAAAACCAGAAAAACTAAAATTTATATACTGCAGCTATAATAAAACTGGTATTACTGCCAGTTGGTTTGTTATTACTGTTAAAGTATAAATTATCTTTTGCATTATCCAGTCTAAGCTCAGGGATAATAGTTAACTTTTTTATTTTATAATTCATAGATAAGGTATTTGCAAAAATGGAAGTCCCAAATGCGCCTGCAGATAGTGCACTTTTATCATCAAATAGTTCAGATCTTAATGTAAATCCAATTGCACTTGTTGGGTCATAGTTCAAGTATAAAGCGTTGCTTTTCCAGTTGCTAGTTGCGCCGTCTTTTGCACTATAAACAGTGCCATCATAATTAATTGCTAATTGACTTGATAATGTATTGTTAATCACAACATCAAACTGGGAAAAGCTAGTACTGCCCCCTGTATTTCCACCTTGGTAGTTGGCGTAAATAGTCGTTTTATCTTCAAATAACTTGGTGCTAAATTGAGCGATTAAAACTTTTGATGCCGAAGCCGTTGTTACGTAGTCTGTTGGGTTGGCAATACCAATCATGAAACTTGATTTTCCGGATAATGCATATTCTGCTTTAAGGCCAGTATGGAAAAATGGGCCATAGGAAAAGCCATAGGACATACTATAATTTCTATTCAATGGTGCATCTAGTAATTCATATCCGACATGGGTAGCCCATTTACCCGCAGTTATTTTAAGTTTGTCTGTAAGGCCATAGGAAACATAGGCTTGTTTTAAATAAGCCAAAAAACCATTGTCATTATAGGAAAATTCTTCTGCTCTTTTACCTACACCAAGGTCAACAGTTGCCGCAAATTTCCCCAAACTTTGATCCACTTTTAAACTTGCCATACCAAGGGCTAATTTTTTATTTGAATTGGTAAAACTTGTCAAGTTATTGGTAACACCTGAAGGAGCCGAAAAGCTATTTCTGAAATAAGCGTCAATAGATCCGCTAGTGGTGATGCTGTATTTAGACGCAGTTGAATCCTTTTGTGCGAAACTTGTATTAATTATTGAAAACAGGACTGCCAATAACGAAATTTTTTTTAACATTGTAATAGATTTTAATTTTGATGGGTACAGCAGATGGGCTTTTCTCAGAAGCTGATCACCGCTGTACCTGTTTTTATTTATGATTTTAAAGGGTTTCTGCCATATTTTTCATCGTGTTGTGAAGCGTCTAATCCTAATTCTTCATCTTCTTCAGTTACACGTAAAGGCATAATAATTGAGATGAATTTAAATATCACGAAGGATACAGAAAAACTATACGCAACTACAATCAACATCGCCTTTAATTGTACTAAGAAAAAGGCAGGATTACCATAAAACAAACCATCATTACCTGCGGCATTTACACCCTTTGATGCAAAAATTCCAGTCATCAACATACCCACCATCCCTCCGATACCATGACAAGGAAATACATCCAAAGTATCATCTACTCTTGATAATTTAAATGCATGACTTGCTACATTAGAAATTATAGCAGCGACCATGCCGATAAAAATACTTTGTGGAATTCCAACAAATCCAGCAGCTGGAGTAATGGCAACTAATCCAACTACTGCACCAATACAAAATCCAAGAACCGAAGGTTTTTTACCTTTTAATACATCAAAAAACATCCAGGCCAACCCTGCCGCAGCAGCTGCTGTGTTGGTGGTTGCAAATGCATTCACTGAAAGTGCGTTGGCGCCTAATGCAGAACCTGCATTAAATCCAAACCAGCCAAACCAAAGTAAGCCTGTTCCAATTAATACATAAGGGATATTCGCTGGGGGAATTTCTTGTTGTTCTAATTTTGAGCGACGAGATTTTAAAACAATGGCACCAGCTAATGCCGCACATCCAGCACTAATATGAACTACTGTTCCGCCAGCAAAATCAAGTGCGCCCATTTTAAATAAAAATCCTTGTGGGTGCCATGACCAATGTGCTAATGGTGCATATACCAAAATGATAAATAAGATAATAAATAATGCATAAGAAGTAAACTTGATTCTTTCTGCAACAGCACCTACCACCAAACCTGGTGTGATGATGG
>Ga0208597_1000203_pt1 | contig 22768 bp, 18 predicted proteins | sample LakMenEpi05May12_FD_150673 | JGI IMG/M metagenome (GOLD analysis project Ga0208597, IMG submission 150673) | Freshwater microbial communities from Lake Mendota, WI - 05MAY2012 deep hole epilimnion (SPAdes) | ecosystem: Environmental > Aquatic > Freshwater > Lake > Epilimnion/Euphotic zone ...
GGACGTTCATTATTCAGCTCACACATGCTCGATTTTTCAGAAGAGCCACTTCATGAAAATATAGAATTGAGCGTTGAATACTTCAAGAAAATGACTCAAATGGGAGTAACCCTTGAAATTGAATTGGGAGTTACCGGTGGGGAAGAAGATGGCGTAGACAACAGCGATGTTGACAGCAGTAAATTATACACGCAGCCAGAAGAAGTAGCTTATGCTTACGAACACATGAACAAGGTTTCGAATCGCTTCACCGTAGCAGCAGCATTTGGAAATGTTCACGGAGTATACAAGCCAGGAAACGTTAAGCTTTCTCCAATTATCTTGAACAACTCGCAAGAGTTCATTCAGAATAAATTCAACACAGGAGCGAAACCAGTAAACTTCGTTTTCCACGGAGGAAGTGGTTCTTCTCGTGAAGAGATTCGCGAAGCCATATCATACGGTGCAGTGAAGATGAATATCGATACCGATATGCAATACGCATACATGGTTGGTATTCGCAACTACATGTCAAGCAAGGCAGCGTATCTACAAAATCAAATTGGAAATCCAGACGGCGACGATAAGCCAAACAAGAAATTCTACGATCCACGCGTTTGGTTGCGCGAAGGAGAAAAGGAATTTGTAGCTCGCTTGAAGCAAGCATTCGAAGATTTAAATGCAGTTGGACGTAACGCGTAATTAACGCGTTACTGCTATTGCTTTCACTATTACGGCGTTTTCATTGCTTAATCGCAATTGATAAACGCCGTTTTCGTATCCGCTTAAATCAAGGATGTGCAACGTTTGATTGTTGAGTTTTTGCGTTGTAATTAATTTCCCCGTGTTGTCAAATACGGTTAGGTATGTGTTTTCATTCATGAAATCCCATTGAATGTTCACGAGGTCGCGTGTTGGATTGGGATAAATTTTCAAGTTGGAAGCGAATATCTCTTGAACAGAAACATCTACGCTCACAGCATAAAATTGCGTGCTTTCACAACCGTAGGAATTTGTCCAGGTCATTTGTATTTCACCAACTCCGGTGATGAATTGATCCCAAACAACTTCAATCACATTCGTTCCTTGCCCAGAAACAATAGTGCCTCCTGTGACAGTCCAATTGTAAGTGTAATCCAGAAGTGAAGCAACTGCGTAGGAATACGTGTTGTTGTAAACAGCATTTGGCTCGCCGGAGATTGCAGGAATTTGTGGCTCTGGATATTGTTGAACAGTAACTTGGGAAAAAGAAGAGCAGCCATGCACATCGGTGTGTGTCACACCATACGTGCCCGCATCAGCAATATAAATAGTATCGGCAACGTCTGTGGTCGTCCATAAATTTCCACCCACATAATTCGACCAAAGAGGCGAAGGAACGTTTTTACAGATGAACAATTCTCCGCCAATTACAGGCGGCGCAGGAGCATCGTATGAATTTACATAAACAGTGTCCGTTGTCGCGCAAAGATCTTGGAAGGAATAGGTGTAAGCATAACTTCCAGAAAGAATAGGAATCACGGTGCCTTCAGCAGTTACTCCGAACCCGCTCCAAAGCCCCCCAACAGGAGATGCGCTAGCCGCAAGGTCTATCATATCACTTGGCATACACACAGAAACATCCGGTCCAGCTGTCATTTGAAGTGGAATAGCAACGGTGAAGTAAGTTGAGTCAATGTTGGTGCATCCATTTCCATCTGTAAATGAATATTGAAAACCGAATGTTCCTTCGGTTGTAGGGACGAATGTATCATTTGAGACATTTAAACCAGTCCAACTTCCAAGTGCTGGCGTCGCACTCAATGCGAAAGGTCCGTTGGATATGCAAACCGTCGTGTCAGCAGCTGCAGTAACTACAGGTAATTCGTAAACAATAATGCCCAATGAATCTGTGTCTGTGCATCCAAATTCATTTGTAACCAAAAGCTCAATTATTTCGGTCTGAATGACTGTTATCGTCGTGTCGTTTGAACCTGTTGACCAGGTGGGCATTCCATTGGTTGAAGTTAATTGGATTTCACTTCCATCGCAAAACGAAGGTGGGCCGCTCGCAAGTATTGTAGCAATCGGATTCGGATTAACTAAAACGGACAGGGTATCTGAAGTCGCAGAACAGTTGTAAGAGTTCGTAAGCGTCACCGTATAATCCCCCGACGCACTAACCACTAGAACGCTATCTGTTGAGCCGGTATTCCAAAAGTAAATTGAATCAAGACTACTCGATAAAAGCACGCTATCACCTTCGCAAAAAGTAGTGGCAGATAAAGGAGTAATTATTGGGGTAGGTAGAGGGTTAACCGTGATCGAGGTTCCTGCAGATGTTGCGTTACAGTTGTCTGCGTTGGTAACGACAACACTATAAATGCCAGTGGTGTCAACTGTAATGAACGAGGTCGTGTCGCCGGTATTCCATAGATAGGCGGTTCCTGCATTGGCTGTTAAAGTCGCTGATGTATCGGCACAAAATACAAGCGGATTGTTGCTGGAGATACTTGCTGTCGGTGCAGATATCGCGATTGTTATAGTAGAACTTGCATTGGATGTTCCTGCTGTTGCCGAGCAGGTATAGGTGGTCGATGCTCCTGTTGGAGAGACAATAAGCGTGTCGCCAATGGTGCCGTCGTTCCATAAATAGCCGATAGCAAATGGATTGTAAATAGCTGTTGCTAAACTGCTACCCGCAAAGGTTTCAACTTGAGGAATGGCAGTCGAAGGGAATGTTACTCCAGCAGTTGCACCAGGCGGGGCAATCGTAATGGTTGGGGTAGAAGTAATGGTGCTGAAATTAGCTTGTGTACCCATATCAAAAGGCATGTGCACAATTACATTCTGCATGTTTGCTGAAATTAATTTGCGATTGTAAATCGCATTCACATCAGCTGCTGTAAGAGCTATTTTCCAAACTCGAAATTCATCAAGTTGCCCTAGGAAACTGTCATTCGGGTCAGCGTCTACTCCACTTAAAGCCGGATAAGAATTTCCAAGATTCGGACGGAAAGCCACAGTTAAAGGAACTCCGAAGTTGTTGTTTGCATAGTTCGAACCGTTTAATCGTGTGCCCACCGAAATACCATCTATGAAAAGTTCGAAATTGTTCGAGGTATATACAACAGCGCAGTGGTGCCATCCGCTTAGGTCAGCTGTATAGGTTAATCTAGATGCAGAGAACTGATGACTTTGTTCCATCACGGAAATGCCATTAACTCCAACAGAAATTCCGGAAGAACGCCTCTGAATTCCACTAAAAATGCTTTGAGGGTAAACCGCATAATTTTGGCCAGCTTGACCATCGTATATTCCAATTCCATCCACATGCTCAGGAAGAAGGACAATTGAATCAGGCGTGTTGAACCAAAACTCATAGGAAAATGTTCCTACGGTTTGTTGTTGCACGTTACTTAGAATTATAGCTTGATTTGCAACGCGGTTAAAATTTAGAACTCTGTTCGGAAGATCCGCAGTGGCCGTTAGTGTTGCGCTTTCTCCCGGGCATAAAACCATATCGTTGGAGGTAATACTTAGCGTCTGCGCATTCGTAATAACTGAAATGACGAAAATGAATGAAAGGAATAAATACTTTTTCATAATTCTAAAAGATGCTCAAATATAAGAACGGATATATTCTAGTCGGTGATAATTAGTGTATTAAGTCTTTGTAAATAAAACGAGATTATTGGATTTTTCAATTTTTCCCATAGCGGGGATGAAACAATTGAATTTCTTCTTTCAAACGTGAGCGGTCAATGTGTGTATAGATTTCCGTTGTCGTTATACTGGCGTGCCCTAACATTTCTTGAACAGCCCTGAGATCGGCACCTGCTTCTACCAAATGCGTGGCAAATGAATGGCGGAAGGTATGCGGACTCACTTGCTTCTGAATGCCAAGAGCAACGCAGTTTTCTCTGATAATGGTGAAGATGTACATGCGGCTTAATTTCTTCCCCCTTCGATTTAGGAAAACAAAATCTTCATGACCCGGCACAAGCTTCATATGATTGCGCATGTGCTCGAAATAGTGCTGAATCCACTTCGTGGCTTCTTCTCCAATGGGTACAAAACGTTCCTTGTTTCCTTTTCCGATTATGCGCAAAAGTTGGTCGCTTGTGCGCATTTGCGAGATTTTTAATTCCGTTAGTTCACTCACACGAAGCCCGCAACTGTATAGCGTTTCAAGTATGGCCCTGTTCCTTGTTCCTTCGGGTTTGCTTAAATCGCAATGCTCAATAATCGAAACCACTTCTCCAATACTTAACACATCGGGTAGTTTTCTTGAAGTTCGAGGCATTTCTATAAACTCCATTGGATCCACAGAAATAAGTTTCTCAAGTATTAAGTAGGAGAAGAAACCCTTCAGTCCGGAAATTATACGAGACTGGCTGCTGGCCTCAAGACCTAATTCATGAAGGAATTTCAGAAAGGAAGTTATAGTTTCGTGAGTAATGGAAGAAACCGGAACGCCCTCCGTAAACTGTTCCAGTTTACTTACGTCTTTGAAATAGGCCGAACGGGTGGCTTCCGACAAAGATTTCTCCAAGCGTAAGTATATGTCAAAACCCTTTTTTAATCCAGCCCAACTCATTTTACGAAGATAGACAAAACGAAAAACCCTCGCGAACGAGGGTTTTTCAGACTAATTACCTAAACAAATTCTAATTAACCAAAACTACTGGTAACCGTTGTTACTCGGCAGTATACTTAAATATTGTAATGTGCATCTGCACGTAAATTCACAATCTCTAAGCGTTCTTAGACAGGACAAACATATAAAGACAAGTCAGGTCTTTTATCCGAGGTTTTTCGACTTATAAACAGAGGAATGTGAAACGGGACTTGTATTTTTAGAAAATTCATGTATATTTGCACTCGTTTTAATAAAGAATACAGATTATGAAAGAAGGAATACACCCAGAATCTTACCGTTTGGTAGTTTTCAAAGATATGTCAAACGAGTACGCGTTCTTAGGAAAGAGCACTTGTAATTCGAAAGAAACCATCATGTGGGAAGACGGAAACGAATACCCTGTAATTAAATTAGAGATCACTCAAGCATCTCACCCGTTTTACACTGGTAAGATGCAATTAGTAGATACAGCAGGTCGTATTGACAAGTTCAAGACGCGCTACGCAAAATTCGAGAAAAAATAATAACCATCATCGCTTACAAAGAAAAGCCACTCAAGCGAGTGGCTTTTTTTTTTACTCAGTCCTATAAAAACAATGTACTTTTGTACTCCGTATGAAAAACGTCGAAACCGCCTATCAATTGCTTCATTCAGCATTGAAGAATGTCTTTCTAAATAACTTCCAAATGGAAGTTTCTGACAGTGAAATCCAAATTCAAAAAACACGCAAAGAATTCGAAGGTGATTTAACCGTTGTTACCTTTCCATGGGTGAAGAAAATGGGAAAGTCACCGGAAGAGGTTGGACAAGTCATTGGTGAAGGACTTCAAAAAGAAGTCCAGTCAATTGAGCGTTTCAATGTGGTGAAAGGTTTTTTGAATCTTCATTTCAATGATTCATTTTGGGGAAATCAATTTCAAAATGTCACGCATCTTGAAAATTTCGGTCTTGCCCCGACGAATTCAAAACCCAGAGTTATGGTGGAATACGCTTCCCCAAACACCAACAAGCCACTGCATTTAGGACACCTTCGAAATATATTTTTAGGATATTCTGTTTCTGAAATTTTCAAAGCGAACGGTCATTCGGTTACGAAAGTTCAAGTGATCAACGACCGTGGAATTCACATCTGCAAAAGCATGATTGCTTGGATGGAGTCTGGTCTAAATGAAACTCCAGAATCTTCCGGGATGAAAGGAGATAAGTTAGTTGGAAAGTACTACGTAGAATACGATAAGAAATTTAAGGCGCAAGTCGCTGATTTAATAGCGTCAGGTGTTTCAAAAGAAGACGCCGATGCTCAAGCTCCCATTGCTGTTGGCGCGCGTGAGATGTTGTTGAAATGGGAAAATAAAGACGAAGAAACATTGGCATTGTGGTCGAAAATGAACGGATGGGTATACGCGGGATTCGACGTGACCTACAAGACCATGGGTGTAGATTTTGATAAATTATACTACGAAAGCGATACGTATATTTTAGGAAGAGACGAAGTGATGAAGGGATTGGAAAGCGGAGTGTTTTTCAAGAAAGATGACGGAAGTATTTGGATAGATTTAACAGGCGAAGGATTAGACGAAAAAGTGGTTCTTCGGAAAGATGGAACCGCCATGTACATAACACAAGACATTGGCACCGCCATGTTGCGTTTCCGTGATTATCCGGATTCGTCTTCCTTGGTTTATACCGTGGGAAACGAACAGGACTACCACTTCAAAGTGCTCTTTAAAATATTGAAGAAGTTAGGTCTCGAGCAAGCGGAGAAGTGTTTCCACTTGAGCTACGGAATGGTTGAACTTCCCGAAGGTAAAATGAAAAGCAGGGAAGGAACCGTTGTAGACGCCGACGATATTATGGCCGAGATGAAGCAAGTGGCGAAAGAGGTGGCCGAGGAACAAGGTAAATTAGAAGGATTGTCAGATCAAGAAAAAGATCAATTGCATCACATCATCGGTATGAGCGCTTTGAAGTATTTCTTGCTGCGCGTTGATCCGAAGAAAAGTATGCTCTTCGATCCAAAGGAAAGCATTGACTTCAACGGGAACACTGGCCCATTCATCCAATATGCCTATGTCCGCACACAAGCCATTCTCAGAAAAGTTGAAGGAGAATTGAGTGAACTGAATTATACAGGAGAACTGCACGCAACCGAAAGGCAGCTGATCAAGCATTTGCTCGATCTTCCTGCCGCCTTTGACGATGCAACAAAAACCTATAATCCTGCTGTTCTTACCGCATACACGTACGAATTGGTTCGCGAGTTCAATAGCTTTTATCAGCAATGTGCCATTCTGCGCGAACCAAATAGCGACTTAAGAGTTTTTCGTTTAGCACTTACCAAACAAGTGGGTGAAGTGGTTAAGAAAACAATGAATGTATTGGGAATTGAAATGCCCGAAAGAATGTAATTATGTCAACAGCCGAAGTGAAATTGAACAGTATTGAAGAGGCCATTGCCGATTTTAAAAACGGTAAGGTGGTCATTGTTGTTGACGATGAGAATCGCGAGAACGAGGGGGATTTCATTGCCCCGGCCGAAATTGTTACGCCAGAGGTCATCAACTTCATGACGAAATTTGGAAGAGGGCTAATCTGCGTGGCATTAACCCAGGACCGCTGTGAAGAATTGAATTTAGACCTCATGGTTTCCAACAACACCGATCCACATAAAACAGCATTCACCGTTTCAGTAGACCTAATTGGGAACGGTTGCACAACCGGAATTAGCGCGCACGACAGATCGAAAACAATTCAAGCGTTAATAGACCCAAGTACGCGTCCTGAAGACCTTGGAAGACCTGGACATATTTTCCCACTTATCGCGAAAGAGGGTGGAGTGCTTAGAAGAACAGGACACACCGAAGCAACTGTAGATTTAGCTCGTTTGTGTGGAATGAAACCTGCCGGAGCCCTAGTGGAAATTATGAACGATGACGGAACCATGGCGCGTCTTCCACAATTGTTAGAGATTGCGAAAGAATTAGATTTGAAAATCATTTCAATCGAATCTCTCGTGGCTTATCGCCTTCAACGTGAAACGCTCATTGAAGAAACCAGAAGAGAGAATAGAAATTGGTTGGGAATGGACGTGGAAGTGATTCACTTCGCAAGTGAATCACATCAAAGAAATCATGCCGCTTTGAAATTCGGTAATTGGAGTGAAGAAGAGGCTATTCCTGTTCGTGTCCAAGCGGTTTCGTCTTACGGAGATTTCATAGATGTACTTCTTCAACAACACAATTCGCTCAATAGCTCTCTGCAAACCATTCAAGCAGAAGGTAGAGGTTTGCTTGTTTTACTGGAAAATGAAAAGAGTAACAACGACGATCGTGACTTCGGAATTGGCGCGCAAATTATTCGTGCATTAAACGTTTCGAAGATGAAATTAATTTCATCGTCTCAGATCAAACGAAGCGCGCTTGAAGGATATGGTTTAGAAATTTCAGAATACATTACGCTTTAATATTGAAGTTATGATTTTGCCTGTAATCGCTTACGGAGATCCCGTTCTAAAGAAAAAAGCAGATGACATTAGTGAGGATTATCCCAACCTCAAGGAACTCATTGAAAACATGTTCGAAACCATGTATGCATCTAACGGAGTGGGTATAGCGGCACCTCAAATCGGACGCTCCATTCGTTTGTTTGTTATCGATGCCTCAGCAGTTGCTGAAGGAGAAGACGGAGATCCTTCGTGCGAAGATTTTAAACGTGTTTTCATAAACCCCATACTCTTCGAAGAGTCTGGGACTGAATGGATTTGCGAAGAAGGGTGCCTCTCTATTCCAAAAATTCGCGAAGACGTGAAGCGCAAGCCGAAATTGAAAATCGAATACTACGACGAGAATTGGGAGTTGTATGAAGAAGAGTTAGAGGGATTCGCTGCACGTGTGGTTCAACATGAATACGATCACATTGAAGGAATTCTTTTTACAGATCGAATCAATCCACTGCGCAAGCAACTGCTTAAAGGAAAACTTCGCGACATTCAGAAAGGAAATATTTCCACCGACTACAGAATGAAATTTTACAAAGGATGAGAACATTATTTTTTATAGTTATTTCAGCAATCGTATTTGCTTCTTGCGGAAACAAAACAGCAGAAGCGCCCAAGGAAAAGAAAATCAACGGTGATTCGTTGTTGAAAGTGGTAACTGATTTCGATGCGAATATCAAAGCAGGAAATCCAATCGTAAAAATGTCGCGAGAACAATTGAAAGGAGTTGTCGGTGCGTACAAAGAACTTGCTCTGATTACAACGGATAGAAAGACCCAAGTCATGTACTTTGAAAAAGCTGGCAGCATTAGCGGTGAAGCACACTTCAACGAAGAAGTGAGGAGCTGCTTCGAAAACGCATTCGCATTGGAAAACGATAAAGAAAAACTTGCAGAGCTTCACTATACCTATGCATTCATTAACGACGCGAAACTAAAGCAATTCGATATCGCTCGTCAAGAATATCAGCTTCTCATGACCGATTTCGCCTCCTCTTTTTGGGCGGAGCAAGCAAAAATGGCATTAGAAGTTTTAGGTAAATCTGACGAGGAGATTTTAGCAACTTTTAAAGCCAAGAATAATTTGTAATGATTAAATTTGAGGTATGCGGCATCTCAAATATTTGTTGGCCTTTGTTCTTCCGGCGTTAGCGCTCTCAGGGTTTATATGGGGGAACATCTTTTCGTTCTTTACCCTTCTATTTGCCTTTGGCTTAATTCCATTCTTCGAATGGAAGTGGAGCCCCGTTCATTCAAACGTTCAGGCTGAAGGGTTAAAAAACAAAATTTGGTTCAAATTGCTTTTGTATCTGACACTTCCAGTCCAATTGATTTTACTGGCCTACTATTTCCCTGCTCAGCTTACTCCGAATGTTAATGCGTTTACTTGGATTGGAAACGTTTCAGCTATGGGTGTTATGTGCGGTGTCTTCGGAATAAATGTCGCTCATGAATTGGGACATTCACCCAAATTATTTGATCGATTTGTTGCACGGATGCTTCTGGGAACTTCGCTCTACATGCATTTTTATGTTGAACACAACAAGGGTCATCACAAATGGATTGGTACCCTTCAAGATCCAGCAACAGCCCGAAAGAATGAGTCTGTTTATGCTTTCTGGTTGCGTGTTATTCCCGGTAGTTTTATTTCAGCATGGAAGATCTCAAAGAATGAATGCATGCGCAAAAACAGATCTTTCTTATTCAATGAAACTTTGATTTACATGTTGTTTCAGGTAGGCATATGTGTGGCAATTTTTATTTGGAATCCGATATCTCTCCTGTCATTCTTATTAGCGTCCTTATTAGGTGCTATGTTACTCGAAACAGTTAATTATATTGAGCATTACGGATTGACACGGAATAAGGTAAGTGAGCACAGATATGAGCAAGTTGCGCCTGAGCATAGCTGGAATTCAGATCACGTTTTGGGTCGAGCCGTTTTGTTTGAATTAAGCAGACACAGCGATCACCATGCGAATCCTGAACGTCCGTATCAAGATTTGAGATCTTTACAAGCTTCAAAGCAGCTGCCATACGGATATCCTGCGATGATGGTATTGGCCTTGTTTCCAGGGAAATGGTTTCAACTCATGAATCCACTTTTAAACGATTGAAAAGAAAATGAAAAAAAAGTCTTGTTGAATAGCAAGTTCTTTTTATTTTTGCAATCCAAAAGTTCTTTATAGTTAAGCGAGAGTAGCTCAGTTGGTAGAGCATAACCTTGCCAAGGTTAGGGTCGCGAGTTCGAGTCTCGTCTCTCGCTCAAGTTCTAAAAAGCCTGATTGATTGTCAGGTTTTTTTTTATCTGAGTGTTTTGCCCGGATGGTGGAATCGGTAGACACGCAGGACTTAAAATCCTGTGACCATTGCGGTCGTGTGGGTTCAAGTCCCACTCCGGGTACAAAAGCGAGCAATCGCACAAACTAAATCCTTGAAGAAATTCAAGGATTTTTTTATTTAACAATGGAAGCAACAACCAATCCGATAGGACTCTTAAATGCCCTGCGAGGTATAGCCGCATGGATGGTATGTATGTTTCATTCCGCATTCATTATTAAACCATTTTATCCAGAACTGCTTCCTTTTTTATATTGGGGACAAGAAGGAGTCTATGTTTTTTTTGTAATTAGCGGGGTTGTTCTTCCTTGGTCCATGGAGCAAGGAAAATACAGTTTCAAGAATTTAGATAAATTTTTATTGAAACGAATCATTCGATTGTATCCACCTTTCATTATTTCTGTGCTCGTATTCATTTTAGGCATCTGGATCGTGAAAGACAATCGTTCATTCTACGATGTCGAAATCCTTGAGCGTTTCATGGACAGTGTTACTTTTTTAGTCCCCTTCAAAGAATCGAAGTGGGTGATAGAAGTTTACTGGACGTTGTTTGTCGAGTTTCAATACTATATCTACCTGGCGCTGATATTTCCTTTTCTGGCGAGCAATAAGCTTTCTGTTCGGTTAATAGCCTATTACGGAACGCTAGCATTGACCTTCCTTTCGCATTTTTTTGTGCCGGTGCATACCAAAGAAAATGTGTTCTTCCATTTACCCGTATTTGCTCTCGGATTTTCGCTTTTCCTTTACTATAAAAAGAATATTTCGAAATTGGAATTTTGGAGCGGTGTAATCGCAGCGCTCTGCGTTGGACTATTCAACATAAACGATCAACTAGTTTTAGGCACGCACATTACCATTGTAGCTGGACTTACTTTTGTGGCTATCTATTTCATCAAACGCGGCCCGAAATGGTTGAATTTCATCGGCGATGTTTCCTATTCCTACTATTTGTTCCATTTGTTTTTCGTGTCGTTTATTTACGGATACTTTTATCACGAATCCCAAGACCCGAAGTTGGTTTGGGTTGTCTTTGTTGCTATTCAGGCCTACGCTGTTTTAGGAGCTTGGATAATGTATGAACTTATTGAAAAGCCTTCTTTGGCCTGGACTAAGAAGATTCGTTACCGCTCTTAGGAACATTTCAACGACTCTGTTGTTGTTCCATTTATGAAAGTATATCGTTTATCTACCGAGACATTTATTCCGGCATCTCACGAAACTGTTTGGAATTATTTCGCAACGCCCATCAATCTGAACGAAATGACTCCGCCTGATATGAGTTTCGAAATTCTAACCGATGTGGAAGGAGTGAAGATGTATGCGGGAATGATCATACAATACAAAGTTCGTCCGTTGTTGAATATCCCAATGGGATGGACCACAGAGATTACCCATTGTGAGGAAGGAAAATACTTTGTAGACGAACAGCGTTTTGGTCCTTATGCTTTGTGGCATCACCAACATCACTTCGAAGCGGTAGAAGGCGGAGTTAAGATGACCGACACCATTCATTATGCTATAGGAATGGGAGTCCTAGGTCGAATAGCTTACGCTGTTTATGTGAAGAATAGATTAGAAGGAATTTTTTCCTACCGAGAAAAACGCGTGAAGGAAATTTTCGGTTAGTGAGAAACAATTAGTTTCTTCACTTCGGTATTTTCTTCCGTTTGAATTTCAACATGAAATATTCCTGAAGAGAAGTTTGAAGTATTTAGTTCGAATCGAACCTTGCCGTTCACAAAAACATCTTCGACCTTCCTGCCACTTAAATCATAAACGCGAATACGCTCAATGGCCTTATTCGAAGAAATAGAGCAATTGTTTTGTGTTGGATTGGGGAAGAGGAGTGTTCCATTTACTTCATCAATCTGTTCTGTGGCGTTTCTGTTGTTGTTTTCTGAAGTAAATCCAGAAAGAGGCGCAATGCACATGGTGTAAGTGTTTCCGTAGCTTCCAGCTCCGTACGAGAAAACGGGTGCGCAGTCTACAGCGTAGCTCGTGCCGTATTCCAAAAGAGAAACATTTCCAATATTCAAGTAGTTAGTAGCATTCAAGACGTTATGCTGAATGGCGCTTCCAACAGGCGTTCCAGCAGCATCGAGTTTTTGAAAACGCCATGTCCATCCGCTAGCGCCAAACACAAACGGTGTTCCACCAATAAATGAAACGCGAGGCTTTGTAGTCACAATGCAGCGATCTGTAAAGCGAAGAACTGATAAAGGTTGATTGGTAATTTGAATATTACACAGCGATGTTGAAGGAAGTGTGATCACTTCTGTTTGTCCGTTGCCGTTGCTCAAATTGTAAATATTACTCACGGTAATTTCATAGTTCGAATTGAAATGCAAACTTGGAAATACCGAACTTAAAATAAGGTGCGGATTGCTTTGGTTTTTGATAGCGTTCTGCCCAAGGCCTGTACCTGACGTTCCGTGCAATTGAAAACGGTAGGTCGCGCCAGTAGCGGGTTGCGCCTTAAAGAATTGTCCCATGCTGAGGTTTGAACTCGGATTGTTTCCGCAAGCGCCTCTTTTCAATTGACGAACACAGAGTGTGTATGCCCCTGAACCAATAAGATCATTTGTTGAAATAATTCCAACGAAATAGGTCTGTCCAGCGATAAGATTCGAGGTGTTTAAAATTTCGTTTCCAGTTGAAGTTAAATCCTCCGAATCGATCAAATCGTAATTCGCATTTCGAAGCTCAATGCGAATGTTTTCTGTGCTGTTTGCTGAAATACTAGCGCCCGTTGTCGCTGCTGTGAAGCGTCCCCATTTATCATGTTTGTTCGAGTTGTTCACTCCGAATGCCGCTGTTGGCCAGCTGTTCAGAAGGCTTCCGTTAAGGGTGTTGCAAACAGGATAGTACGTCGCGTTAATCAAAAGTGCATTACTTGGATCTTCACCAATACTCGGACAAACCCAAGTGGCTGTTGTGTTGAAAGCATTGTTCGTCAATGCGTCAATCCAAATGGAATATGAATTTCCACCGACTAAATACATGTAGAAATTCCCTAAATTGCTTTCAACACAAGTTGCGTTCGAGTAGTTGCAAATCCCGTCATTTTCCTTGTATGAAACGGCGAGGTTCAGCGAATTAGAAGAAAAGTTCAACGCATAAGTTCCGGTGTAATTCGGAGTAAAATTGAAAATGAATTCGCGTCCAACAGCGCTTCCACAGCCGATTTCAGAAAGGGATCCATTTCCTCCAAAAGAAAAAGAATAAGTGCTTGTACATTCCAACGCAGCCGCTGTTGAGCAATTTGGAACATTCCAGTTCGTGGTGAAGGAAATACCGTCGCTCCATAAGCTGTGATCTACTTGTCCGCAATCTTGACGAACATACACGTAGTACGTGGTATTCTCCTGAAGGTTTGAAAGGGGAGTGGCAGTGAAAGGCACGCCGTATATCGTAGCATTTGTAATATTAAGCGCATTAATGTCTGTTCCTAAATTTGTAGTGCTCACCAGCACGTCAAAAGCTCCTGTTGCATTCAACGAAGTCCATTGCACAAACGCTCCGGAAGACGTTATGTTGGAAATGTTTGCTGCAAGCGGTGTTGAACAAGTTGGATTGCTCAAACAAAAAGTAAAATCGCCCGATGCGTTTTGCAAACTGAAAAATTGAAGGTAGTAGGTCGTTCCGGCGTTAAGTCCTTCAACAACAGTTCCTCCAACGCTAGATGCATTTGGACTGCAGAATACAGAAGTTAAATTCCCACAAGAGCCGACGTAGACAGCAACACCAATATCTGCTGTTGATGAGGCGTTCAGGACTAATTCAATATCGCTGTCTACTGGGACAAAGGTGTACCACACATCATTGAGTGTGTTGAATGAAGAAGTGCAATTGGGTTGAATGTTCGATGGAGTTGCACAAGAAGTTGAATTCATTTGCATGCCTGCGCAAACGGCATTACTTACGTTTCCTAGCGCTAATGCTTGATTGCAATTGTCGTTCGATGGCAACGCGCAAAGGGGAGCACAACTGGCATTCAATATGAAATTGTAACTGGTGCTAGGCTGCGTATTTGCGTGTACTCGAATGAAATAATTTGTTCCAGAATGAGCATTGAAAGATATGTAAGAAGAAGATCCGTTCGATTCGCACAAAGGGTTGTCGTCATTTGCTGCAACGCAGCTCAAGTTCGAACAATCACCAGAATAAACTGAAAGCTGCGAGTCGAAAAGCGTTGAGCCGCATGTTGAAAGGGTGACATAGGAATCGTTTCCAGTGAATGAATACCACACGCCATCTTCCCCGTTTCCTTGCGCTAAACAATTCGGCACGTTGTCAAGTGTAGCTCCATTCAAGGTGCCTGAAAGACTGCTTCCGCAAGAAATGTTTTGCGCATTCGTGCAATCATCGTTCGAAGGCGCTTGTTGTGCGCAGTTAATTGAAATGGAACCGCCAAGACTTGCAGAACTAGACTGAAGGTCTACACAGAAAACGTAAAAAGTTCCCGTCGAAAGGTAAATAAAATCTGTTGATGAGCTTCCAGAATATATTCCTAAACAATTCCAGTTCGTTCCGAAACACTCTCCATAGCGCAGTTCGTAGGTTGTTGATGTTCCTCCGAATTCATCAACAGAAATAAAATAATTTCCAGCAACCGTTGGTTGGAAAGCGTAATAGGTTTCGTTTCCTTCATTTTGAAATCCACAATAACTAACATTGTCATTTCCCGAACCAGCGTTAATCAGCATGCTCCAAGGACTTCCACACTGCAAAGTATTCGCTACAGAACAATCAATTTGCCCTTTCATTCCAAATGAAAAAGACAACAGAACTGTTAGGGTCAAGAGTGAAAAAATCTTTTGCATAAGCGCGCGTTTTGGCTAATCTAAACTAACGTTTTTGGAATGAAAAAGTTACTCCAAAGTGGATTCTTTTACACGCTAAAAAGTGAATAGCGCCTTTCGAGCGCTATTCAGATGACTTTTTAACTATCGGGTTAGTTTTTTGTATTTGATTCGAGTAGGTCCTGTATCGCCTAATCGTTTCTTTTTATTTTCTTCGTATTCCGAATAAGAACCTTCGAAATAATAAACCTGTGAGTCTCCTTCGAAAGCGAGAATGTGTGTGCAAATGCGGTCTAAGAACCAACGGTCGTGACTAATCACAACGGCACATCCTGCGAAGTTTTGAATCCCTTCCTCCAACGCACGAAGCGTGTTAATGTCAATGTCGTTCGTCGGCTCATCGAGCAAAAGCACATTCGCTTCTGTTTTCAATGTCATTGCGAGGTGCAAGCGATTGCGCTCTCCACCTGATAAAACGCCGCATTTCTTTTGTTGATCTCCTCCGGCAAAGTTGAACTTGCTGCAGTAGGCACGAGAGTTAATGGTTTGTCCACCCAAGTCAATGACTTCGTTTCCACCGCTGATCACTTCGTACACACTTTTATTCGGGTCAATTTCGCCGTGACGTTGATCCACGTATCCAATCTGCACGGTATCTCCAACTTTGAACTCACCGCTATCTGGCGTCTCTTCTCCCATAATCATGCGGAACATCGTAGTCTTACCCGCGCCGTTCGGTCCGATAACACCAACGATTCCAGCAGGAGGAAGTTTGAAAGAAAGGTTTTCAATGAGCAAACGATCTCCGAATGATTTCGAAATTTCAATAGCGTCAATAACGTCATTTCCTAAGCGAGGTCCATTCGGAATAGGAAGTTCAAGCTTCGCGTCTTTTTCACGTTCACCTTCCGACATCATTTTGTCGTAATTCTGAATACGCGCTTTGTTCTTCGCCTGACGGCCCTTCGGATTCATACGAACCCACTCTAATTCGCGCTCCAATATTTTTCTACGCTTGCTTTCTTGTTTTTCCTCAGCAGCAAGACGCTTCGATTTTTGATCTAACCATTCTGTGTAATTTCCTTCCCACGGAATACCTTCACCGCGATCCAACTCAAGAATCCATCCCGCAACATTGTCCAAGAAATATCGGTCGTGGGTAACGGCCAATACGGTTCCAGGGTATTGCTGCAAGTGTTGCTCCAACCATTCAACGCTTTCAGCGTCCAGGTGGTTGGTAGGTTCATCAAGCAACAAGACATCCGGATTCTGAAGTAACAATCTGCAAAGCGCAACACGACGACGTTCTCCACCGCTTAATTTTTCAATCAATGAATCTTCATCTGGACAACGAAGAGCGTCCATAGCAATAGATAATTTCGTATCTAAATCCCATCCGCCTAACGCTTCGATTTTATCTTGCACAGCCGCTTGACGATCCATCAAAGCTTGCATTTTATCTGGATCATTTAGAATTTCTTCATCACCAAATTTCATGTTAATCTCTTCGTATTCCTTTAATACGTCTGTGATTGGCTTAACGCCCTCCTCAACAATTTCACGCACTGTCTTAGTGTCGTCCAATTGTGGCTCTTGCGGAAGGTAACCAACAGAATATCCTGCAGACCAAACCACGTCGCCCTGAAACTCTTGGTCAAGGTTCGCAATAATTTTCATAACGGTAGATTTACCAGAACCGTTCAAACCAATGATTCCAATCTTCGCTCCGTAATAAAACGAAAGGTAAATGTCTTTTATAATGTGCTTGCCAGTAGGTGTGTATTTGTTTACACCCACCATGGAAAAGATGATTTTTTTATCGCTCATAGTGAAAATTTGAAGGGCAAAGATACGCCACCTAAGCGCTGTATTTTTCTATTCCTTTTAAAATTCCGGAAGTCGCTCCGGCATGTTCTTCAACATATTTTTTTCCTGCATTAGGAATGGAATTTTCATAACGCGCATGTTCAATAAAAGACGACAGTCCTTCAAGACTTTCAATAGGAAAAGCAGCGCCGATTTGAACAAGGTCGACGGCCTCTTGAAACTTCCTGTAATTCGGTCCAAAGGCCATAGGAATTCCGTACACGGCAATTTCTAGAGAGTTGTGCAAACCCTTGCCAAACCCGCCTCCAAGCACAACCGCATCTGCTTCCGCGTATATAGAAGACAGCATTCCAATGGAATCAACAATAAGCACGCGCGCTTCAATGTTTTTTTCGGGTTGAAAGGAAGACAGAAGTACAGCTCCGAACTGCTCAAAACGCGTCAAAGACTCTTGAATTCGCGTGGAATGAATTTCATGCGGTACAACGCAAACTTTCAAGTCGTTCACGCGCGAAAGAAGCATGGCAATAAGTGATTCTTCTGCGGAGTAGCTAGATCCCAAAACAATAAGAAAATTATTTTGTTTGAAGGAAGAAATCCAAGCGAGTTCTTTCGGCGAATTTGCAATTTCCACCACACGGTCGAAGCGAGTGTCGCCTGAATGAGTGACATTGGTAAAATTAATATTTTTTAATAATTGAAGGGTGCTCTCATTCTGAACAAAAAAGTGTGTAACCGCCTTCAGTGTTGGTTTCCAGACGAACCCGTGCCATTTGAAAAAACGCTGTTCTTCTCGAAGAATAACAGAGATGCAAAAGAGTTTCGTTTTGTTATTTTTAAGTTGAAGGAAATAGTTCATCCAAAATTCATACTTCACAAAAATCGCTTCAGCAGGCTGTAAAATTTGAACGAACTTTCGAGCGTTGAAGTACGTGTCTAACGGAAGGTATCCGATCCAGTCGGCACCCGTGTAATTTTTTCGCACTTCATATCCGGAAGGAGAGAAGAAGGTAAGTGCTATGAACGAATGAGGTTCTTTTTCTTTTAGCGCCTCTATAACCGGTCTCCCTTGCTCGAATTCACCGAGTGAAGCACAATGAAACCAAACAATTCTCGATTCAGCAGGAAGGGATAATCGCCATTTTATTAATGTGGAAAATGAAGCTTTTCTTCCCTTATTTCCAATTTGAATTTTTTTATTGAACAGCCCAACAACCGGAAGAAGAATTCCTATGATTTGCCAAACGATTGAATAAAAAAATCGAAACATGTTAATAGATGTAGTAGTCGTTGGGAGCGCGCTGATACAAGTTCAAGATCCATCCTGCACGCAAACCAAAAAGCATATCCAAACGTTTTGAATTGTCCTGCGTTTGCGTGTCTAGATTCCATTCTCTTCGACTTTGGGTAAACCCTTCAGTTGCCTGGGCTCCAATGTAGAAATTGATTAGTCTGTTGTTGCTCAAGTGATAGTAGCCAATAAATTGATTCACAGAAAGTCCATTCGTTAATCGGTCATAGCCTTTCAAATACTCGCCCTCCAATTGAGTGATTTTGGCCTCCTGGTGTTCTATTCTAATTTTATGTTGAAGAAGACCAACTCCTCCTGTAATAAGGAGTCCAGAGTTTTTGTTAGGGCCTATCACTGGAAATAATTTACCACCTTGCAAAAACACGTTGAATCCTCTTTCTTGAATGAACATAGTGGCAATCTGTCCCTGCTCATCTAAAATTTCGCCGCGAGAAGTAAGGAGGTTACTCAGCAGATTAGGTTCATGAACTTTGTTTCCAAATAAGTAATTGAATTGCACCCCATAATACCAATTTTTCTTGTCTTTGATATGAAATCCAACCTCAATACTTCCGTTGTTCCCAAATCTGTTCGCTAAGTCGCCGCCAGGAGTGGAGTAGCCATAACCAACAGTTACGTGGGGATTATAAAGCGATGAGTCGCGAACTTGCCATTGTGCCGCGGCAAGATTAACAAAGAATAAAAAAGAAAACAGCAGTTGATACTTTTTCATTCCGCTAAAATATAGCATTGAATCAATCTAAAGACGCTTAGGCCTTTATTTTGGTGCCAGATTGACGAATCAAGAAATAGACTGCAAGGCCTAAAAGACATACGCCGATGCCAATTCCGGATTCAAGTGGCTTTCTGTATACACCGTAGAATAACAACCAAAGACTATATGAAAGAAAGAGCAAAGGTGCAATGAGTTTTTTTAGTTTAAAACGTTCAGTGTTTTCTTTGATAAAGAACAACCCAAGAACAGATAGGAAAGTAAATATATTCAAGACAAATCCTGTGTAAATAATCAACTGCTCGAAGCTTGCCGTAAATAAATATATCAAGGCCAGCAAGAGTTGAATGATAAGTCCGAAGTATGGAGATTCATCCTTGTTTTCCTTGGAGAGGAAATTTAATTTCGAAAAGTCTTCACCGATTGATTTACTCACCCGAGGGCCAATTATTATCATCGAGTTTATTGTAGAAAGCAGAAGCACACAGATTAATCCGCTAGCCAAATGAGCTACAGAAGGACTTAGCGCATGCTCTGCGAATTTCATAACAATATCTGGGCAACCGCTTAATTCTTGCGTAGGAATAACACGCAAGAAAGTATAGTTTAATGCAACGTAAATTATGGTAACGAAGGATGTTCCAAGCAGGAGGTTTTTAAAAATCTTCTTTGGTGCATTTTCAATCTCTTCTGTGATATAACAAAGCGAATTCCATCCAGAGTATGAATAGCTTATGAAGAAAAGCGAAATTGCAAATGCAGGCGTGAAAATTTCAGAGGTGAAGGCGTGGTCAAATGCAAATGTTGTGTTTCCAGTTTCAGGTGCAGAAAGCCCAATGAATATGATGGCGAGTATTGATAAAATTTTAATTGTGGTGAACACAAATTGAAATTTAGCGCCAGCTATTTTCTTCAAAACATTGAGCAAGGTGAGCAATAAGATGACAGAGGCTCCTGCAGTGGTTGGCGATATTGAAAACCCGAAATGTTGAGAAATCCAAGGGTTGAAATTGTTGAAATAACTACCGAAAGCAAATGAGGCCGCGGCAATTGGGGCTGCAAATCCAATAATTAGTGATACCCATCCACTTAAAAAACCAAGGGAAGGGTGATAAATTTTAGATAGAAATACATATTCTCCGCCGCTGCGAGGCATTAATATGGTTAGCCGCGAATAGCAAACTGCTCCTAGCATAGAAACAACACCTCCGATGAGCCAAAGCAGTAAAATTGCATATCCTGAATGAATGTCTAATACTTGAAATCCTAAGGATGTGAATACACCTGTGCCAATCATGTTGGCAATCAGAATTGCTGCAATTTGTCCCGGTCGGAAGTATTTCTTCATTTTACACGAATGTATTTCCCGGGAACGAGCACATAATTTGCCGCCAAGCCATTCAGTCTAATTAAGCGCTCAGGAGTCGATTTATGCTTCGCGGCAATACTTTCCATAGTGTCGCCGTCTGCGATTTTATGGTGTGTCAGCGCTAACATGCCGTCTCCTGTAAGATCTTTAACTTTTATTTTTCTTTTTGGAATAGTTTTGTTTCCGTAATTGATGATTTTGGCAAGGTCTAATGGAACATCTTTGTAACGCATTTCCCAATGCAAGTGAGGTCCTGTCGAACGTCCTGTGCTGCCTCCTAAACCGATTGTTTCTCCGCATTTAACACGTTGTCCAGGAACAACCGAAGTAGCTGAAAGATGGGCATACCATGTTTCGATTCCACTGGCGTGTCGAACAATTACAATGTTTCCGTACCCTCCGTTGTTCATTCCTGCAAATCGCACTCTTCCATCGAAAGCAGATTTTACGGGCTCACCCTCTTTAAGGTTTAGGTCCCAACCGGTGTGAAGACGGCTGTATTCGCTCGTCTTTTTTCCTGGTACAGGCATGGTGAATTTGGTGAGTGTGTCGATGTAAATTACTTCCGAATTAACCTTTGATTTTTCAGAAGAACTCCACCCAGCGTATAGGCTCTTTGTATTCCAATGTAGAGTGTAAGAGCTATTGTCAATGTAAGTACTGTCACTTTTGCTTTCAGTAGTATCAGCGAGGATTTTGGTCTCCGCAATCACGGTGAAAGAAGAAAAAAGTAGGACGGTTAAAAGAATTTGTGTGAGTAGTTTTTTCATGTTATTTTTTTTGAGATAAAATCAAGTGAGGTTCATTGTGTGATATGTTGTAACCAATACGAAAGGGCAGTTCCGCTGGGGCATTCGTCGCAAAGGCCTTTTTTAAATCAGGCTGAATACGTCCAGCAAAGAGTCCAATTGGCTTGGTGTATTTCCCGAACAACTGAACATTCCAAGTGGAATCATTTAAAAAGTTAAAGGGAACGCCAGAGTCATCTTGTAAGAGTGTTTTGGTGTTGGCCAAAATAAGGTCTCTAATTGTGCTGAATGAAGTTTGGTGCAACAAATAGGAGGCTGCTTTTAAAAACACACATTTCCCGTTTATTGATTTAATGTAATTTTGCAGTCCAGAATTCTTTTGCAATCCACCATTGCTAATGTCGGTAGAGATGTATTGAATAATTTTCTTGTGAGTTTGGTCGGGATTACAAAGGGTTAACGTTACTCCGAGCGCCTCAGCTTGAGTTGCTATTTGTTCAGTACCCATTGAGTCCAACTTGAAATATTCAATTTTCGAAACCATCAGTCCTTGGCGCCTTGCATAGAAAAGTAAAAGCGGAAGAGTTCCGTTTAAGTCATTCTGATGTAATTCTGCATTCATGCTTATTGTCATGAAATAGCCACTTCGGTTTGAGGTGTAAAGAGCTTTTTTAATTTTCTTAATGTAATTAAGACAAGATGAATCGGCCTTTAGATCTTTTCCAACAGAACCAATAGGTTCAAGACCAATCATGATTGTTTTTTTACTAGTAGGGAAGAAACAATTTGAGTAGAGGGCGTCGCCTCCTGCAAACGGATAAAATAAAGTGACGCTATCCTTAGGCAGGTAATTCGTCTTCGTTACCCAAGTTTTGATTTTCGAAATTTTATTCGTGTCAACCAAGGCCCATTCGCTGTCTAATTCATTTTTCATATTCAGCCATCCTTGAGAAATGGCGATTTCTGAATAGTTTTTCATGGGTGCTATACCAGAAATTATTGATGCGAAATCTGTCAGTAAAGTATCAATAGGAATTTTTACGTCAGCTGTTTTTAAAGTATCTGGCTTGACAGGTGCTTTAGGGGCTTCTTTAGGTTTAGTGCTATCGTTGCATCCTGAAATGACAAGAATTGTTATACTTAAGCTAAAAAGGATACTTGCTAAACGTAATTTTCGGATTGGCATAATAATTTTTTGGGTTGCGAAAATAAACTTTATTAACAGTAATTGCAAATAAATTGTTAATAACTATGATCTTTTAATGGCTTGAATGGCTTTGCGGTTTGATTTCCCTGCGAATTTTACTTGTTAAGTTTGCCGAAATATTTTTTTTGCTTATGGAAATGGTTAATTTGAAATCCCAGTATTTAAAGATCAAACCGGAGGTGGATGCCGCAATTCAAAGAGTTATGGATCACGGTATTTTCATCAATGGTCCAGAGGTCAAAGAGTTTCAATCTAATTTGGAAAAGTATATAGGGGTAAAGCACGTAATACCATGTGCAAATGGGACAGATGCCCTTCAGATTGCTATGATGGGCTTAGGATTAAAACCTG
>Ga0208597_1000204_pt1 | contig 22748 bp, 26 predicted proteins | sample LakMenEpi05May12_FD_150673 | JGI IMG/M metagenome (GOLD analysis project Ga0208597, IMG submission 150673) | Freshwater microbial communities from Lake Mendota, WI - 05MAY2012 deep hole epilimnion (SPAdes) | ecosystem: Environmental > Aquatic > Freshwater > Lake > Epilimnion/Euphotic zone ...
TATTAAATATGCAATAAAGGATAAGCATTTATTTAATACAGATACTTTTAAGCTTGGCAAACCTTGGCCAACTGCTATTGGCCCTTCAGGTATTGCATTAGATGAAAAAAGAAACTTATTATATGTAGTTACACGTGAGGACAGACAACTTTATATTTTTGATTTAAAAACAAAGCAATTTGTAAAAAAGTTATCTATTGATGGTGAAGCGTATGCATGCATTATGAATCCCAACAACAATGAACTTTATGTGAGCTGCTGGGGATGTGACCAAGTAAATACACTTGATTTAACTACTTTAAGTTGGAAGCCATCCATCAAAGTGGGTGACAATCCAAATGAGATGTTGGTGACGCCCGATGGCAAGTATTTGTATGTATGTAATTCCAATGACAATAGCGTGTCGGTCATTAATTTAAAAACTAGAATTGTAATTGAAACCTTAGATGCGGCGCTTTTTCCAAATGCGCCTAGTGGTTCAACTACCAATAGCTTAAGCTTGGATGCTATTAATAAGCGTTTATATATCGCGAATGCAAATAACAATTGTATTGCAGTTTTTGACGTGGAAGAGCCTGGCGAAAGCGTTGCAAAAGGTTTTATTCCTGTGGGTTGGTATCCAACTTCTGTGCGCGTTGTCAATAAAAAATTATGGGTTGCTAATGGGAAGGGGTTTTCATCAAAACCAAACCCTTTTGGTCCTTCTCCAGTGCGTCCAAAGGAGGAGGTGATTAGCCATGGTGCCAGTTTTAAACCAGGAGACCAGGTTGAATATATTGGTAGCTTGTTCAAAGGCAGCATGAGTATTATTCCTATTCCTACTGATAAGGATTTAGTAGCTTACTCAAAGGCGGTATATAAAAATGTACCTTATTCAATTGCTAAAACAATATTAGCGGATGCTACAGCACCAGGTTTCCCTATCCCAATGAAGCAAAATCAAAGTTCGCCCATCAAGTATGTTTTTTATGTCATTAAGGAAAACAGAACCTACGATCAGGTTTTAGCTGATCTCCCGCAAGGAAATGGAGATACTAGCTTGTTATTATTCGGAAGAAATGTAACCCCCAACCAGCATCATATTGCGGAATCATTTGTTTTACTTGATAATTTTTATGTGGATGCAGAAGTGAGTGCGGATGGTCATAATTGGTCCATGGGTGGATACGCAACTGACTATTTAGAAAAAACATGGCCAAGTAGTTATGGGGGTCATGGCGGCACTTATGGGGGTGAAGGTGAAAGAGAGATTGCCAATAATAAAAATGGATTTATTTGGAATCAATGCTATCGAAATGGGGTAAGCTATAGAAGCTACGGTGAATTTGTATCTGCAGGCAAACCTAGAATTTCAATTTTAAAAGACCATTATTCTACTAAGTATCCAAGTTATAATTTAGCAATTACGGATACGTATCGTTATCAAGTATGGAAAAAAGATTTTGATTCCTTATTGGCAATAAATAAAGTGCCACAGTTTAATACCGTACGATTTGGAAATGACCATACCGAAGGTTTACGATTAGGAAGGCCAACCCCTTACGCGCACGTTGCTGATAATGATTACGCAGTTGGTTTATTTATTGAAGCATTAGCCAAGAGCCCCATCTGGAATGAGACTGCTGTTTTTATTTTGGAAGATGATGCACAAAATGGATCTGATCACGTGGATGCGCACCGCAGTCCCGCGTATGTTGCAGGTGGTTTTGTAAAACGTAATTTTGTTGATCATACCCCTTACACCACTAGTTCAATGTTAAGAACCATGGAGCTGATATTAGGAATGCCTCCTATGACACAATATGATGCCGCCGCAACGCCTATGTGGAAGTGTTTTGATTCAACAGCAAAACCTTTTGTATTTTCAGCGATTGCGCCTAAAATAAATACGAAGGAAGTAAACACAGTTCGTAATGAATGGCAACAAAGGTCGGAAAAACTAAATTTTGTTGTAGAAGATAGCAACAATGACTATGAGTTTAATAAAATATTGTGGCATGGTTTAAAAGGAAATATTCCTTTCCCTGCACCGCGTCGCGCAGCATTTGTAACGCCTACGGAAAAAGATTAGTTCAAGGCTAATATTTTTTAAGTAGTTTTGATTAGTTTATGAAAATTAAAATTATCAAAAACAGATCTGATATTGGCGCAGGTACGCGCGGTTCAGATATGGGAATAGATGCAATTGAAATTGCGGCTATCAATCAGAATAATGATTTTTTTCATCGTCATCCATATGTAGATGTTAAAACGCATAACGAATCCATTTATCATAAAAACACGAATAACTTTGCGAAGCGTATTGAGCATGTCAAGGAACAATGTCAACGCGTTGCTGATGCAGTGAAGGAAACAATTCTATCGGGCGATTTTCCTATTGTATTATCTGGAGATCATTCCTCAGCATTAGGCACTATGAGTGGTATTAAGGCAGCGAATCCTGAAAAATCAATCGGTGTTATTTGGATTGATGCACATGCCGATTTACATTCTCCGTATACATCACCTTCAGGCAATATTCATGGTATGCCACTTGCTGCCGCATTGAATATGGATAATATAGCTGCCAAAATTAATGACCCTGGTGAAATCACTACAAAATATTGGAACGAATTAAAAAATATAGGCTTTAGTGGATCAAAAATAGTTGCTACAAACTTAGTTTATTTTGGTTTGCGTGATTTTGAGTCCGCAGAAAAGAAAATAATAGACGAGCAAGAAATTTTATTTTTCGAAGTTCCAGAGACCAGAGAAAAGGGTTTGAATTTTTGTATTCAAAAAGCAATGACACGATTAGAAAATTGCGATCAAATTTATATCTCGTTTGATGTAGATTCATTGGATTGTGATCGAGTTTCCTATGGAACAGGGACGCCTGTACCTGTTGGATTTACCTCTGGCGAAATAAACGAGTTATTTGAACTATTTATTACAACAAAAAAAGTTTGTTGTGTTGAGTTTACCGAGGTTAATCCACTTTTGGATAATAAAGGAAACAAAATGGCCGAAACGGCATTTGAAATTTTAGATGACTTGGTTAAGCACCTATCCCTTCTATAATTATAGATCGATTTATTACAATATTAGTGGGTAATGTATTATTTTAGCGTTTAAATAAAAATAATATGTCAACTAAAATTACCATTAACAATAACGGATCATTAAAGGTAGAAGGAGAATTCACCATTGTAGATCGTGCTGGAAATACGTATGATTTAGCCGGTAGGGAAGTGATTGGACTTTGCCGTTGTGGATTAAGTAAAAACAAGCCATTTTGTGATGGCGCGCATAACGGAAATTTTGAACACGAAGCAACGGCTTTCGCGCTTCCTCCTAAGAAAACTGTTTAATTTATTAGCTTCAATTTAGCTTTTCCATTTTTTGGATTTTGCGAAATATTAAAGGCGGCCCCGATACATCGGGGCCGCCTTAGTTTTGTTCAACCAAAAAATATTTTTATTTTTTCTTTTCAGAAGTATTCATCCCCAATAGGGTATATAGCGGGCAAAAGCTAATAACACTAGTTAATAAAAATACACCGCCTAATACGAGTAAGGCAAGTCCAACAGTGCCTTCTACAAGTTTAGTGATATACAATCCAGCAAATACAATAGCAAGTACAATTCTAATTGCCTTGTCAGCAGAACCCATGTTTGATTTCATATGGTTTATTTTAAATTATAAAAAATGGAAGTTCAGTTAGCTATTCTATCTAAATTTCAGCTGTTTTTTCTTTTTTAAATATCCCAAATAATAAATAGCCCATTAATGCACCATATAAAGTACTATTAATGGGTTTAGAGGTAATCATACAAGTGCCACTTGCGCACCCTACATAATTCCAATATAAAAAACCACCCAAGGCGCCCACGGCAACACCAATAAGGCTTAGTTTATTTTTTTGTATCCAATTTTTCATAAATCAGTATTAAATTTTTGATCTTAATCCAAACCAGGACCCACCATTGTATACTTCAATTCCTGCACCTTTTAATATTCCTTTTGCCATACCACTTCGCGCGCCACTTTGACAAACGGTAATCACTGGCTTGCCCATTTTTTTAATACTGGCAACTTCCCTTTGAATAATATTTACTGGAATATTTTTTGATCCTTTTATGTGTCCACCATCAAATTCCTGCGGACTTCGCACGTCAATTATAATTGCGCCTGCTTCTACGAGTGCCTTATAATCAGTACCGGAGCCAAATAAATTCTTGAAAAAACTAAACATATTAATTATTTTATCTACTGCAAAACTCAATTAATATTTACTATTAAATTGTGATATTTATCACATCGACTAAAAGGCCTCCCAAAAAGTCCTACTTCTTGATCCAATCAAAGGCGTTTCTATTCATATTAATCCAACCATTGTGCTCCATTTTTTTTAACAATCTACTTATCACTTCGCGGGAAGTATTAAGATCATTCGCAATTTCTTGGTGGGTCAGTTTTACGGTCATCCCAAATTGATCAACCTGTTTTTTTATATAAAACTCTAAACGCTCGTCCATATTTTTAAACGCCACTTCATGAATGGTTTTTAGCAATTCTTCATACCTGCTTCGATATGTTTTAATAACAAAGTAATGCCAGCTTTTAAACTCATTCAGCCACTTTTCCATATAGGTAACGGGGATCGCTAAAAACTTGATATCTGTAATTGCCTTTGCTAAAACTTGGCTTTGCTCATGATGGTAATTGCAAACTAAGGTAACAGCACATGCTTCTCCCGGGTTTAAATGGTACATAAAGTATTCTCCGCCATCCTCATCCTCCTGATATAGCTTTATAGTGCCTTCCACCACCAACATCGCTGATTTGATATTTTGTCCCTTTTTCAATAATATTTCACCTGCATTCGCCTCTTTTAATTCTGCATGTTCCAATACAGCTTCGTATAATCCGGCCTCCCAATCAGGGAATAAATGTTTTAATTGTTCAATTGATAGCATGGTGTATAAATTCTATATTGAAGATACGATTTTAGTAAGAAACTTAACCAATAGCAAGCCATGTTGTGTAATAAATGTCACATTTATGCTTAAAAAGCGCGCTTAAATTTGTATAAATATTTATTATGCAAAAATTATTAAGCAAATTGGATTTAATCTTAGTTTTTAGGTTGATAATGACCGCGATTGTGGGTATAGTAGGCTACCAAAATTCAGATAATGTAGCAATGTTGTTTGCATTATTTTTTGCCATTTATTCCATTGTAGGCGCAAAATATAAAATTGGTTGCGGCTATAATAATTGTGGTTACACCCCTAATCATGTGCCCAAGAATAAAACTGAAAATATAGAATTTACTGAAATAAAATAGTAACACAATGTCAACTACAGAAACTTTTGGTTCAATTATAAATGGTGATACACCAGTACTTGTTGATTTCTTTGCTGAATGGTGTGGTCCTTGTAAAATGATGCCTCCAATTTTACAACAAGTTCGCACTCAAATGGGCGATAAGGTGCGCATCATAAAAATTGATGTTGATCGTAATCAGCAATTGGCATCGGAATTGAATGTATCAAGTGTACCAACAATCGCCCTTTTTATTAAAGGTGAAATTAAGTGGCGTCAACCAGGTGTTCAACCAGCCAATGTTTTAGTTGAAATTATTAAAAAACATACCGCAGCAAATTAGTTCCAACTTATTGGCCTGTTAATTATTAATATTCCCTTCATCTTATTTCCTAGTTTAATCCTAAATTTTGATTATTTTTAATGATAAATAAATCATTATGTCAGATAATATAAATTTAGAGACATCTCGTAGGCATTTTATAAAAAATATATCCTTTGCTTCCGCCTTCTTAATAACAGGTAAAGTTACCTCCTTAAGTGCCAATGATGTTATTGGCTTAAAAAGTAAAGTTAAACTTCGTTTTGTAGTGGCTTCCGATATCCATTACGGTCAGCCCAATACGCTTTACGAACAAATGATGGAGACAGTTACCCAACATATAAATTTGTTTCATCAACATAGTCCTTTGGATTTTTGTGTCATGAATGGAGATTTAATTCATAATGAAAAATCATTCCTGCCATTGGTCAAGGAAAAAATAGATGCATTAAAAATGCCTTACTATGTAACCAGGGGGAATCATGATATGGTAACGCCTGAGTTTTGGAACAGCGTTTGGGGCACACCTTTAAATCATGATGTTGTAATCAAGGGTAATGGAATTTTATTAGGGGATACTTCCAATGAACAAGGGGTTTATTTATCACCGGATTTAACTTGGTTGAATAACACTTTGGAATCACATAAGGACAAGAATCAAGTATTCATCTTTTTACATATACCACAAGCAAAGTGGACAAAAAATGGCATAAGTTCACCTGGAGTATTTGATATCATCAAAAAATATCCAAATGTAAAAGCGGTTTTCCATGGTCATGAACACGATCAAGATGGCGTACAAATGGTTGAAAAAGTACCCTTTATTTTTGATGCACATGTAGGCGGCAATTGGGGAACACCTTATAAAGGCTTTAGGGTAGTGGAATTGCTTAATGATAATACCATGATTACCTATATGATGAATCCTACAGAAAAATTGAATGCGCTTAGTTTTTAATCATTCTTATATATAACTGCTCCACTTTACTGCGTGCCCAAGGGGTTTTACGTAAAAAAGTTAAACTTGATTTTATACTGGGGTTGCTATTAAAGCAATTTATAGGAATATGTTGGCCCAAAACCTCCCAGCCAAAATAATTGACTAGCTCGGTGACAATAAATTCGAGTGTTTTACCGTGTAAAGGATCATTAGAAGTTTGTTCCATATGCAATATTAAGTAATTTGCTATTAGGATGATGTAATTTGCTACTATGAAGCCACACCGATATTTTGTACTAAATAAGCCTATTCAGATGGTGTCGCAATTTGTGAGTAGCCATCAGGTGAGGTTGTTGGGTGATTTGGATTTCAATTTCCCTGAAGGAACCCATGCCATTGGTCGTTTGGATCAACATTCGGAAGGGGTTTTATTACTTACGACCAACAAAAAAACAACCAAGCTTTTATTTCAGGGAGCGGTTCCACATAAAAGAACATATTTGGTTCAAGTAAAAAATATCGTAAGTGCCGAAACTGTCCTGAAGCTGTCAAATGGTATTGAAATAAGTGCATCCAATGGAACTGTATTTACAACAACACCATGTGAAGTAAAATTAGTACAAAAACCACCTCGTTTATTTGAAGCTGGTAAACCCTTACATCAAAATGTAAAAACTACTTGGTTACAAATAACATTAACTGAAGGAAAATTTCATCAAGTTCGAAAAATGGTTGCGGCAGTTAACCACAGATGCTTGCGACTTATAAGAATTTCTATTGAGGATATTGTTATTGGCAATATGCAACCTGGGGAAGTAGTTGAATTAGAGGAAGCTGACTTTTTTTCATTGCTAAAACTATAAATTTATTATTTGTATATTTAAGTGTGTTGAATGGGATAGTGCTTTTTATTGATGCTAATTAACTTTATGATATGAAAAAATTATACCGGGTATTCATTCTAATTATATTTATGTTTTGTTGTACTGCTGTTTTTTCACAGCGCATTAATTACCAGAAAGTAGATTCAATTATAAGCAACCTGGCTTCCAATAATAAATTTAGTGGGGTAGTGCTTATTGCGGAAAATGGTAAAGTGAAATACAATAAAGCAGTTGGTTATATCGATTATGCCAACCATAAACCTTTAAATAAGTATAGCATCTTTGAATTAGCGTCGGTGAGTAAGCAATTTACGGCCATGACCATTATGATGGTTAAAGAAAAAGGATTATTGCATTATGATGACTTAGTTGAAAAATACATCAACATACCTTACAAGGGAATGACAATTAGGCAATTGCTTACGCATACAAGTGGCTTACCTGATTACCAAGCCATCATGGATAGTTATTGGGATAAATCAAAAGTCGCAGGCAATGATGATATTATCAACTATTTGAATAAATATGCGCCGCCCAAATTATTTGAACCTGGTGAAAAGTATTTATACAGTAATACGGGCTATGTTTTATTAGCAAGTATTCTTGAAAAAGTTAGCGGCCGAGATTTTATTGAATTTTGCAACACTGAAATATTCAATAAATTAAAAATGAATCATACGGCCATTCGAAGTTTACAAGAAAAGGCTAAAATTAAAAACTTTGCAATAGGTCATGTATTTGTACCAGAAAGGAATGACTATATAAGAGCTGATTCATTTCCTTCTTCAAATTATACCATTTGGTTGGGGAATAGAAAAGGTCCAGGAAGGATAAGTTCAACTGCAGATGATCTTTTAAAGTGGGATCAGGCATTGTATACTAATTATTTATTAAGTCAAACGACGCTGGAAGAAGCCTTTACGCCGATGCTTTTAAACAATGGAGCTATTTCCAATTATGGTTTTGGGTGGGATTTAATTCCAGAACACAATATAGTTTGGCACAATGGAGACAATCCAGGATATAAAACCTTGATTATTCGGTTTTTAAAAACTAAAACCACGCTTATTGTACTTTGTAATAACGCTACTGACGAATTTGTAAATTTAACAGATCAATTAAAAAAAATCATATTGTCGAAATAAAATTTGCTTTTACCAGTTAGCAAATTCTTGGAAGCTGATCGCCCGTTAAATAATTCACAATTCTTTTACCGCCTACGCGACTTTTCATAACCACTTTTCCTGGGTGTGTGTTGTTTACTTCACCTATTATGGCGGCATTCATGCCATTTTCGTCGGCTTTTAATTGTGCTAAAAATGCAGGTGCTATTTCTTTGTTTACAACTGCTAAAAATAATCCCTCATTAGCTACATATAAGGGGTCTAAGCCCAACATTTCACAGGCGCCTTCAACTGCATCGTTTAAGGGTATTAATGTTTGTTCTAAATAAAAACTAAGCTGCGTTAATTCGGCAATTTCATTTAAAACAGAAGCTACACCACCACGAGTTGGATCTCGTAAAAATTTGATATCATTCCCGAACTGTTGAATGAGTTTTAATACCGTATGGTTTAAATTAACGGTATCACTCTGTATTTCAGTTTCAAATTGTAAACCTTCTCTTAAACTCATGATTGCAATGCCGTGGTTGGCAATATTTCCGCTAACAATTATTATATCTCCTTTTTGAATATTATTATGATGAATATTTGCCTTTGGATGAATGCTGCCTATTCCAGATGTATTGATAAAAATTTTATCCCCTTTCCCTTTTTCTACCACCTTAGTATCACCCGTTACAATTTTTACATTTGCTTTGTCAGCCGCATTTTTGATACTTACCAGTACTTCCCAAAACTCATTCATGGTAAAGCCTTCTTCAATAATAAAACCCAAGGACATATATTTTGCTTCGGCCCCACACATTGCAATATCATTTACAGTGCCATTGATAGCAAGATCACCAATATTGCCTCCAGGAAAAAAAATCGGAGAAATTACATAACTATCTGTACTAAAAGCGCTTTTCCCATTTAATTCAAAAATGGCACCATCATGTTGTTGGTCAAGTTGCTCATTTTTAAAAATATCAAATACACCACTCTGTAAAAACTTATGTGTTAGTAGTCCGCCACTGCCATGACCCATGGTAATTACATTAAAATCAAATTTTGGCATGGGGCACTGTAAATTCATTTTTATTTTAGGTAACATACTGTGGTTATAAAGGTTATTATATAGAAGTGATTGTGTATACATTTTAAAGCTATATCTTGAATTAGTTAACCAAGCAATACGTTATCGACACTTGCATAGTGATAGTATGCAGCACATGCACCTTCACTACTTACCATGGGCGCACCTAGTGGATGTTCAGGCTTACATTTTATTCCAAAATTGGGACATTGCTTTGGTTTTTTTAATCCTTTCATGATATCCCCACTTATACATTCTTTATTTTCTTCAGCAAATGGGATATTGATATTAAATTTTAATCTTGCGTTGTATAATTTGTATTGCTCGTTAACTTCATAGCCACTTTGTGGAATATTTCCAATACCACGCCACACTCTATCACTAATTGTAAATACTTTATGAATGGTGTCTTTTGCTATTGCATTTCCTTCGCGATGTACGCTTCGAGCATATTGGTTTTCGACTTTGAATACACCTTTTTCTAATTGCTGCACTGCCATTAATATTCCCTGCAACAAATCAACGGGTTCGAATCCCGTAACAACAATAGGGCATTTATATTTTTCAGCAATGGGGTAATATTCGTCAATGCCCATGATCGTGCATACATGCCCAGCTGCTAAAAACGCGTCAATTTTATTTTCGTCATCTCCTAAGATGGCTTCCATTGCCGGAGGTACTAATACATGTGAAGCTAGTATACTGTAATTTTGAATTCCTTTTTTTGCAGCATGAACAATACTTAATGCATTAGCGGGTGCTGTGGTTTCAAATCCAACTGCAAAAAATACAACCTGCTTTTCTGGGTGTGATTTAGCCAATTCCACTGCCTCTAAGGGCGAATATAATATCCGAACGTCGGCGCCACTCGCTTTGGCTTCTAACAAACTTTTTTTACTTCCAGGTACTCTCAACATATCGCCAAATGAACATAGAATGACGTTGGATTGTTCTGACAAATATATTGCTTCATCAATAACACTAACACTTGTTACGCAAACCGGACAACCAGGTCCGTGTACCATGGTGATGTTTTTGGGCAACATATCTAATATTCCATTTTTCACCAAACTATGTGTTTGACCTCCACAAATTTCCATTAAGGTCCAAGGTTTCGTTGTGATAGCATTAATTTCTGATACATATTGAATAACCATTTCAGGGTCTCTATATTCGGATAAAAATTTCATAGGTATATTTTTTTAATCTTTGCGAAATTTTGTTTTATAAGGCCTTTTTGCATTTGATATCAATTTCATAGTTAATGCAACTTTTAATTACATCGACGGACTTTCTAATTCTTCCACTTCACCCATGTCTTTTAAATATTTAAAAGTCAATTTTGCTTCTTCTTCATCCACAACGCTTATTGCAACGCCCACATGCACTAAAAGGTAGTTGCCTATTTGGGCTTCGGGTACCATAAATAAATTAACTTCTTTTTGAATGCCGCCAAAGGATACCTTACCTGTTCTAAATGTTTCATCTAGTTGCGCAGTTATGGCTAATAGTTTCCCTGGTATAGCTAAACACATAAAATATATTTTATATTGTAATTAATTTATTGTCCTCAATCTCTTCTCCTATTTCATTTTTATCATCGTGTTGAAAATGCTGCATTTCATTCAAATAATAAGCTATTTGTCCTAGTGCTACACCCTCATCATTGGGGCTCACTTCTTTTTGAAAATATACTGTTTTTGTTTTTTTTGTATTTTGAATAAGCAAATCAACAAGTAAAGCATTTTGAAAAACACCTCCACTAAATGCTAGTTTGTTTATTTTAAATTTGTCACTCATCATTACAATCAATTCTACCAAACTGTTTATAATTTTCCGCGCAATAAAACCGGCTTCCTTATTCATTTTTATGTCGTGTAAAAACTCTTCAAAAAAGCTATTCCATAATATTTTTTCCTCAATTAATTTTAATGAATAGTAAGCCATATGTGGATAGCTATTACGGGCAATAGTCTCTAATTTCATAATACCTTCCCCCTCATAACTCACCTTGCTGTCAATCCCCATAATACACAACAATGCGTCTAAAAAACGGCCCATACTACTAGTGCTTAACTTATTTGGTTGACTTAATACATTTTGATAGTAAATCCATTCTTGCGTGCTAAAATATTTTTTTACCATTGTATCCTCATCCAGTTGATGTAAAATACTTAATGCCGATAATCTTGGTTCTTTACTCATTTTGTCTCCCATCAATAATGGGAAATAATCAAGGTGTGCAATTCTTGTAAATGTATTTTCGTTGTATATAAATATTTCACTGCCCCATATCTGCTCATCCTCTCCATAACCTGTGCCATCCCAAATGAATCCAAGTACCTTTTCTGAATTTTTCATTAAGTCATTTTCAACCAACACTGATGCGAAATGCGCTTTGTGATGTTGTATTTCAAGGCAAGGAATTTTCAATTTTTGCGCTATATCTTTACCGGATGCCGATACAAAATAATTGGGATGCGCATCAATCAATACAATTTCAGGGAGTGATTTGAATAGTTTTTGAAAATGTCTAAATGTTTGGGCATAGGCATCTTGGGATTCTAATAAAGTTTGATCACCTAAAAATTGACTTATATACAAATGTGCTTTATGCGTATAAGCAAAAGCACTTTTTATTTCACCGCCAGTGGCTAATATAGTTTCTTTTAAATTTTTAATAGGATGCGGAAAATAGTTAGGGGCTAATCCACGACTACGTCTTAATATAATTTTTTGTCCCTCTTCTGTATACTGAACAACGCTATCATCTTGAGGAGCTAAAATTTCACGATCATAACTAACAACTAAATCGGCAACTTCAAATAAATTTTCTAATGCATCTGCATCTCGGTATATTATAGGAGCACCACTAATATTTCCGCTGGTAGCCACCAATGGTCTTGCAACCTTTTTTGCAATAATATAGAGTAATGGTGTGCTTGGCAGCATTACGCCCCATTTGTCTAATTGAGGTGCTATAAGTAATGGAGCAATAGTTGTATCAGGACTTGTTTTTAATTTACATAACACTATGGGTGCAATAATTGAATTTAACGCTTCCAATTCCTGTGGCCTAATTAGTACAAATTGAGAAGCAGATGCTATCGAATTAAATAATAAAGCCAATGGTTTACTTGGCCTTCTTTTTTTTGACCTCAAATTTCTAATTGCTTCGGCATTGGTGGCATCGCATAATAACAAATAACCACCAGTATTTTTTACAGCAACAATTTTTCCTAATTGTAATGCATTGACTACAGTATTTATAATTGTGTCATTATTATGGTCCAAACATGTATTTGAACTATTAAACAAATGCATTGGAATACTGCATTTAGGGCAGGAGTTAGTTTGATTATAATGTCGTTGGTTGGCTGGATTGTTATATTCATTATAACAATCATCACACATATTTATTTTTTTCATGGTGGTATTTATCCTGTCATAAGGCAAATATTCCATAATTGAATATTTTGGACCACAATTCAAACATGTAGTAAATGAGTAATCACCTCTTTTATTTTCTACTTCATCAATTTCATTTTTACAATTATTACATATCGCATAATCTGGTGGGATTAATATTGAAGGGTTATTATTATCATCACTTGAAATTATTTCAAATGAATGGTAAGTGGTCATTTCACCTTCTTTAATAAAAGAATGGGTTATGATTGCATTTGTAGGTTTTGAATTAATAATTTTTTCTAAAAACAGTTCTGTGGTTTCTAGTGTAGCATTTATTTCAATATGTACACCATCTGAATTATTATTTACCCAACCATTCAATCCCATTTTTTTTGCAATGCTATATACATGTGGTCTAAAACCAACGCCTTGCACTAGACCATCTATATGTATATAATAATTGTGCATTATACCGTATCTGGAGCAAGTACTTTTGATTTTAACCAGATATACCATTCATTTAATCCTTCGCCAGTGGTACAACTCACTTCAAATATTTGCAAGTTTCGATTAATTTTTAAAGCATTTTCTTTCACTTTATTTACACTAAAAGGTACATAAGGTAACAAGTCTATTTTATTAATGATACAGACAGTGGATGTGTAAAACATGTCGGGATATTTTAATGGCTTATCATCACCTTCGGTTACACTAATTATTACTACTCTTTCTTTTTCTCCCAAATCAAACATAGCTGGACAAACCAAGTTGCCCACATTTTCAATAAATAATACAGAATTATTCACTGGTTTCATGCCTTGTAATGCATTTAATACCATATGTGCATCTAAATGACATCCTTTGCCAGTATTAATTTGTGTTACTTTAGTACCCGTGGCATGAATTCTATCTGCATCATTTGTAGTTTGTTGGTCACCTTCAATCACACTAAAGGCTAATTCACCTTTTAAATCTATTAGTGTTTTTTCCAACAATGTTGTTTTTCCTGAACCTGGCGAGCTTACTAAATTTAGTGCTAATATATTTTTTGCATCAAAGTAGCCTTTATTACGTTCGGCTAATAAATTGTTTTGCATCAAAATATCCTGTTCAACACTTACAATGTTTTTTGCATTCGAATGTGAATGATTGTGACCACTTGAATGATCATGACTATTTTCCTGGCTTGGAACATGCATGGTTACTGATCCATCGGTATCGCATCCGCAAGTTACACACATATATATTTATTTTTAAAATGATTTAATTTACTACAATACTTTTTACCTTAAGTTCCTTTCCTTTATTTATATTTAAAAAGTGCCCGCCACAAACTGGGCAGGCATCATATAAATTTTCAACTGAAAAATCAATCATGCAATCTATACAAGTTGCCACAGCTTCAATTTTATTAACAACACGAATAGAATTTTGTAAAGGGGTATTTCTAACAGCCTGATTCCAGGCGAAATCAAATGATTTTTCCTCTATACCACTTAGGGTTCCAATTTCTAATTCAATTTCTTCAATCTCGGTTGCATCTATGCCTTGCAATTGTTTTGTTGCAATATCAATTATACTCATTACAATCGAAAGTTCATGCATGATTTATTGTTTCGATTTTTTTCTGCCCATACGAACAAATGCGATAACAGCAACAATACACCCAATGGTTAACACAGCATGCATCGGTTCAATAAAGTAATGGATGATTGTGTATCCACCTTCATGTCCACCATGACCGGGATGTGCCAATAATACTTCTGGTAGAAATGTAATAAAAATCATTAATGAAATAGTAATAAAATTTTTCATGTTATTTGTTTTGTACTATCAATATTAATCTCATTCATAAAATAGAAGCATGATTACAATCATACCTATAAATGATATTAGTCAGTTTATAGTATTATTAATGATTCTAGATTAGTGTAGAATTTCTCAAATTATCACCTTTAAATTTTTCAGCATGGATACCGAAATGCTCGAAGTTAAACAACCTACTTATTATGAGGAGGTTATACGAAAAGGATACAATCGCCGCGATTTTATGAAGTTTGCTAGTATGATGACCGCCTTTATTGGTTTGGAAAAATCATCTATTGGACAAGTTGCTAAAGCGATGGAAACCAAGTCACGTATTCCCATCATTTGGTTACACTTCCAAGAATGTACTTGTTGTAGCGAAAGTTTTATTCGCTCTTCCCATCCAATGGTGGCCGATATCTTATTAGATATGGTATCATTAGATTATACAGAAACATTAATGGCAGCTTCAGGTATTCAAGCTGAGCAGTCATTGAAAAACACCATGTCCAAATACAAAGGTGAATATATACTTTGTGTGGAAGGCAGTGTTCCTCTAGCAGCAGATGGTGTGTATTGTATGATTGGTGGTAAAACATCCATGCAAATTTTAGATGAAGCTGCAGCTGGTGCCAAAGCAATTATTGCTTGGGGAAGTTGTGCGAGTAATGGTTGCGTTCAATCTGCAAAACCAAATCCTACACAAGCAACACCTATTCATAAATTAATAAAAGGAAAACCAATTATAAAAGTGCCAGGTTGTCCTCCAATAGGAGAGGTAATGGCTGGTGTAATTGTTCATTTATTAACTTTTGGTACAATTCCTGAATTAGATCGTGTTGGTCGTCCAAAAGCATTTTATAGTAAGCGTGTACATGATACTTGTTATCGCCGTCCATATTTTGATGCTGGATTATTTGTAGAAACATTTGATGATGAAAATGCGAGAAAAGGGTATTGTTTATATAAAGTTGGCTGTAAGGGACCTAGTACTTATAATGCATGCGGTGTAATGAAATGGAATGGGGGCACTAGTTTCCCAATTCAATCTGGGCATGGTTGTATTGGTTGTAGTGAAGAGAACTATTGGGACAATGGCAGGTTATACGATCGCGCATCATCCTTTGCCGGATTTGGCATTGAAGCAGATGCGGATACTGTTGGTAAAATAGCACTTGGCGCTACCGGTATAGCTATTGCGGCACATGCAGTTGCGACCAATTTAGGTAAAAAACATAGCATCCAAGATTTAGAAAATGAAGGAAAAATAAGTGAACACGAATTACCTTCTTAATTGATTCACCACCTTAATAAATTTTATGAGTAAAAGAATAGTTGTTGACCCCATCACCAGAATCGAAGGTCACTTGCGCGTTGAAGCCGATATTGAAAACGGAAAAATTGTTGATGCATTCAGCAGTGGCACCATGGTTCGTTTATTAGAAGAAATATTACAAGGCCGTGATCCAAGAGATGCATGGGCTTATGTAGGAAGGGTTTGTGGCGTTTGTACTTCGACACATTCACTTACCTCAGTTAGAACAGTGGAAGATGCACTTGGAATAGTTGTGCCACCAAATGCTGAACTAGTTCGAAATTTAATGCATTGTGTATTATACATGCATGATCATGTGGTTCACTTTTATCATCTACATGCAATGGATTGGGTAGATGTGGTAAATGCATTAAAAGCGGATCCTAAAAAAACATCCGAACTTGCACAAACCATTTCAAAATGGCCTAAAAGTTCGCCAGGTTATTTTAGTGATATTCAAAAAAGAGTGTCAAAATTTGTAGAAAGTGGTCAACTAGGTATTTTTGCGAATGGCTATTGGGGACACCCCGCTTATAAATTACCAGCAGAGGTTAATTTAATTGGCTTAGCGCATTATTTAGAAGCACTAGAATGGCAAAAAGAAATTGTAAAAGTACAAGCCATCTTTGGTGGCAAAAATCCACATCCTAATTACTTAGTAGGAGGTATGGCTTGTTCCATAGGCTTAGATGATGTAAGTGGAATAAATGCGGAAAGGCTAGCGTATGTACATCAATTGTTGAAGCAAGGAAAGGATTTTATCAATCAAGTATATATTCCTGATTTAATGGCAGTGGCATCTTTCTATAAAGATTGGGGTGCTATTGGGGGTGGATTAGGCAATTACTTAGTATATGGTGACTTACCAACCAATGGGTATGCCGATACTAAATCTTATAAATTTCCTTCAGGCGCTATCTTAAATAAAGACATCAGCAAAGTGCATGAGGTAGATTTAAGAAAAGAGGATGAGGTACAAGAATTTATCACAAACTCTTGGTATGATTACAAAGAGGGAAAGGATAAGGGCTTACATCCTTGGAAAGGGGAAAGTAAAATTAATTACAACGGCCCTAAACCTCCTTTTGAACATTTAGATACCAGCAAAGAGTATAGTTATTTAAAAACACCAAGATGGAAAGGTCACGCAATGGAAGTGGGCCCATTAGCTAGAGTTTTAGTGGGTTACGCGCGTGGTGTTGAGGAGTACAAAGCAATTGTAGATAAAACATTAAAGGATTTAGATGTGCCAGTAGCAGCCTTGTTTTCTACTTTGGGACGTACAGCGGCAAGGGGCTTAGAAGCCGTGTTGGCTGCAGATTGGGCTTTGGAATTTTATGATTCTTTAATTGCAAATATAAAAGCAGGTGATACTAAAATGGCAGAGATGAGCAAGTTTAATCCATCCACTTGGCCTAAAGAAGCTTTAGGTGTGGGTCATTCAGAAGCACCTCGTGGCGCTTTAGCCCATTGGATTAATATCAAAGATGAAAAAATTGCTAACTATCAATTAGTAGTTCCAACTACATGGAATGCATCTCCAAGAGATGGCAAAGGACAAATGAGTGCATATGAAGCTGCGTTAATTGATACACCGGTGCACGATGAAAATCAACCATTGGAAATTATACGCACCATTCACAGCTTTGATCCTTGTATGGCATGTAGCGTTCATTTGTATGATGAGAATGGTAAAACAATCAGTCGTATTAGTGTAGTTGGCGATTAATCATTTATAAAAATATTTTTATGGCAAATAAATTTTTACATATTCAAAGATTGCGACGTGTGTATGTTTGGGAGCTGCCTGTTCGCTTTTATCACTGGCTAAATGCGCTAGTAATTGTTGCCTTAATTGTGACTGGATTTTATATTTCAAATCCATTGGCATTAATGAGTCAACGCGAAGCTGCCGAACAATATACTATGGGTTGGTTTAGGTACATACATTTTGCGGCAGCTTATTTGTTCTTTTTCAATTTTTTATTCAGAATTTATTGGGGTTTTGTTGGTAATAAGTTTGCTCATTGGAATCAATTTATTCCTACCTCAAAAAGGTTCATTAAAGAAATGTGGACAGTTTTTAAAATTGACATTTTAATGTTAAAAAAAGAGGGTAAAGAGCAGCATCATTTGAGCATTGGTCACAATGCAATGGCTGGCTTTATTTATTTTTTAACTTTTATTGCATTTTTAGTTCAGTGTTTAACGGGGTTTGGTTTATATGCTGCTATGGGTGGCTGGTGGTTCCCGCAATTATTCGAGTGGGTCCCTGCCATGCTAGGCGGCGATGCATTCACAAGGGTTATTCATCATTGGGCAATGTGGTTTTTTATTTTGTTTGCTGTTGTACATGTTTACTTAGTTTTTTACCATGACTATGTGGAAGGACGCGGCGAAATAAGTAGCATGGGCGGTGGTTGGAAATTTATCGAAGAGGATGTGTTTGATAAAAACAAGCATCAAACACCGAATCCTGAAAAAAAGTAAACTAAAAACATGAATCTAAACAACAAGATTTTAATCTTAGGAATCGGTAATTATTTAATGGGGGATGAGGGTATTGGTGTTCATATTGCCGAAAAAATGATTCATGAAAATTTGCCCAAAGGGGTGGATGTTTTAGACGGTGGTACAGGAGGTTTTCATCTTTTAGAGTATTTTGAACAATACCCTAACGTAATTCTAATAGACGCGACATTAGATGAAAACCCTCCTGGCACCATTCGTTTAATTAAACCCAAATTTGCAAAGGATTTTCCACAAGCAATGAGTACGCATGATATAGGATTAAAGGACATGGTGAGTGCTTTGCAATTATTAGGCACCATGCCCAATATTAACTTGTTCGTTGTAAGTATTGAAAGTATTCAGCAACAAGGCATTGAATTAACGCCTAATATTGAAGCAGTAACTCCTTTGATCATTGATCAGGTCAAAGTGCTTATGTTTAAATTACTTTCCCCTGAAAAAGTTGTAAATTAGGTTAGTTCTTTTAACAACATTAACATACTTGCTTATGCCAACGATTAAGGATTTACTAAGTAATAAAAATAGGAAATTGATCACTGTATCTAGTTCGTCAAGCATCATTGATGCATTACGAATCATGGCGGAATCAAATATTGGATGTTTAATTGTTTTAGAAGGCGATCATTATGTAGGCATGTTTACGGAAAGAGATTATGCACGTAAAATTGTTTTAGAAAGTCGGTCCTCCGATTCAACCACCGTAAATGAAATTATGGTTTCTGATATTCCCATGTTGAATAGCAATGACACCATTGAACATTGTAGTAAAATTATGACTGAAAAAACTTTGCGTTATTTGCCGGTTTTTGAAAATAGCCAATTGGTTAACCTGATAAGTCAAAGTGATATTATTAAATATACGATTGACACCCAAAAGTCGCTTATAGCACATTTGCAGGACTATATGAATTTAAAATAGAAAGATGTAGTTGTGTTTTTTTGCTAAAATGCCTTCTAAGCTGAAAAGAAGATTTGCTTAGTCATGTATTACCATATCATATAAATGATGGATTAGCCCATCCGCTAGTCCTATTTTAGGTACATGTATTTCTGAAATATTCGCCCACTTGCATATGGCGTTATAAATAGTTAGTGCTGGCACAATAACTTCTGCTCTATCTTCTTTTACGGTGTATTTTTTCATTCTCTCATCTACGGAAAGTGGCTCCATTTCTTTATAAATTTCTTTCATAGTTTCATATGAAATCGATTTACCTGCTTTTGCACCGCTAATGGAATAAAGTTTATTGATATTTCCTCCTGATCCAATGCCTATGATATTTTCGTATTTTTTTGAAAGTTCCTTTAAGGTTTCTTTCATATCATCCCAGGTTTCATCCTTTACTTTTTTTGTAAGTATACGAACAGTACCAATATTAAATGATTTTTGTAGTATAATATTGGATTTGTGATATAAAGTAAGCTCCGTACTTCCACCACCCACATCAATATACAGATAGCTTTTGTCATTATCCAAAAGCTCTGCAATATGATTTTCGTAAATTATTTCTGCCTCTAATTCGCCAGTGATTACCTCAATTTCAATACTGGTTTCGGATTTTATTTCTTTGATTATTTCTTTGGCATTTTCGGCGTCTCGCATAGCGCTCGTGGCACAAGCCATATAATGATCCACCTCATATACTTTCATCAAGTTGTTGAATGCCTTGATGGTATTAATCAGCATCTTCTTTTTTTGTCCACCAATAAATCCTTTTTCAAAAACGTCAAATCCTAATCGAACTGGAATTCTTAAAAGGTTCAATTTATTAAATTCAGTATTTTTCCCTTTTTTTACTACTTCACATATGAGTAATCTAACCGCGTTACTACCAATATCTATTGCTGCAAGTGTCAAAGTGTTTATTTTTTACCAATTAAGTAGTTGTATGTAACTACCTGCGATTTACAATGTTTTTTACCTACGGAAGATACATAATTATTACCTAAATTTTCATCTAAAATTCTGGCTTTTTGATTGTCATTTAATTGAATATTGATAATTTCAACTAATTCCTTTTTTAATTTCATATCTAAAATTGGAGTAGCAACTTCAATCCGATGATCTAAGTTTCGTACCATCCAATCAGCACTAGATATGAAAACCTTTTCATTTCCCTTATTATGGAAAATCATTACCCTGGCATGTTCTAAATATTGATCTACAATACTAATAGCATTCAATTTATTTTTTAATTTTTCACTTCCTTTTTTCAATGTTAATATTCCACGAATAATTAAATTCACTTCCACACCTGCCTTAGCTGCTTTGTACAAATGGTCAATAAGTATTTGATCACTAATTGAATTTGATTTAATAATTATTTTAGCAGTCTTTCCTTGTTTTGCATGCTTAATTTCATTTTCAATAAGTTGAATAATTGAATTGCGCATATTAATTGGAGAAATCAGTAAGTTCCTAGTTTTGCCAATGGGTTTATCTCCTAATTGCCATGTTTCTAGGTAAGTAAAAACTTTGTTTACTTCCATCAACAAAGGCCTAGAAGCAGTTAACAAACAATGATCAGCATATATCCTAGCTGTTTTTTCATTTAAATTACCAGTGCTTATAAATCCGTATTGTATTCTTTTTATACCTTCTCTTTTTTGAATGACACATATTTTAGCATGTACTTTTACATTGGGAATGCCCACTAAAACATTTACGCCTTCTTCTTCCATTAAAGTCTTCCATTCCAAATTTGCCTCTTCGTCAAATCTTGCTTTTAATTCTAAAAACACAGTCACCTTTTTCCCATTACGCGCCGCATTGATTAATGCATTGATTACTTTTGAATTACTAGCTAATCGATAGGCTGTTATTTTGATCGATTCTACTGCATCGTCCATCGCAGCCTCCCTTAGCATATCTATTACAGGATCATAACTGTGGTAAGGAAAATGCAATAAAACATCTTTTTGTAATATCACTTCTGAAACCTGATATTTATTTCTAAAAGAAGGGTGTACAAAGGGTTTAGGGCGTTCTGCTTTTTCCACTAGTACATCTGGGAAATCCATGAAATGCCTAAAATTATGAATATGGCCACCTGGAATAATGCTGCTTTTTCTGGTTAAATGTAGCTTCTGAATTAAAAAATCGAGTAACTCTGCATTCATTTCTTTATCGTATACAAATCGAACAGGTTTTCCTTTACGTCTGTTTTTAATTCCTTTTGAAATTCTTTCCACAAAATTCAAGCCCACTTCTTGGTCTAAATCAATTTCGGCATCCTTGGTGATTTTAAAAACATGCGCCTCGAATTTATTGAACTTGAAATGTGAAAATATGATTGGTAAATTATATTTAATAATATCTTCTAATAATATGATTGATTTTGTAGCACCTGTAGATGGTAAAATAACAAATCTTCCAATAGATTTAGAAGGAATTTCAATTAAAGAAAACTTTTCATGATAAGCGTCCATTTTATTCTTCATCACGATTGCCAAATACAAACTCTTGTCTCTTAAATAGGGAAGCTCCGGTAAATTTTCAATCATTAAAGGAATAATGTATGGGCGCACTACATTATCAAAATAATCTCTAACAAATTCCTTTTGAACAGCATTTAATTTTCGTTCATTAATAATTAAAACCTTACGCTTTATCAATTCCTTATTAATGTTTCCCCAAATACGTGCAAACTCACTCTGTTGTTTTAAAACAACCCTTTGTATATCATCTAATATGTTTTGTGGCGATTCAAGAATATCAATATTGGTATTCTTCTTTTTATCAACAAATTCAACCATCCTTTTTAAGGTAGCCACTCGTACCCTAAAAAACTCATCTAAATTATTTGAAAAAATACCTAAAAATCGAATTCTATCTTTTAAGGTTACAGTGGGATCATTGGCTTCTTGTAAAACCCTTGCATTAAAGCTAAGCCAGCTAATATCTCTAGGAATAAATTCATGCTTCATATGGGATACAATTGTGCTACAAATTTAGTTATTTCAAGATTAAGTAATATTCTGTTCATAGTTTAATAATATTAAGGTAACATACAGGATATATGGAAGTTACA
>Ga0208597_1000205_pt1 | contig 22668 bp, 19 predicted proteins | sample LakMenEpi05May12_FD_150673 | JGI IMG/M metagenome (GOLD analysis project Ga0208597, IMG submission 150673) | Freshwater microbial communities from Lake Mendota, WI - 05MAY2012 deep hole epilimnion (SPAdes) | ecosystem: Environmental > Aquatic > Freshwater > Lake > Epilimnion/Euphotic zone ...
ATTCAACCGAGTGAATTTTCTAAGATTGGAGTTGGACTCTTTCTATCGAAATTTATTTCCAGCTCTGGATTGCAGTTAAAAAACTTGCGCATGCGTATTCAAGCGTTTGCGATTATTGGACTTCCAGCCTTTTTAATTTTACTTCAACCCGACGTGGGTTCGTTGTTGACTTTTCTAGCGTTTATTTTGGTCATGTATCGTGAAGGAATGTCAGGCAATGTGCTTATTGCCGGATTCGCGAGTGTGGTTATTGGAACACTCAGTATTGTTATTGGTGCAGGGCGAACGACCTATCCTTATTTCGGAGAATTGAGCTCCATTTGGACGTTTATTATTTCACTTTTCGGGATGGCCATATTTGCTTTGATTTTCGTTCGGAATTTTGTTGTTCCGCGATCGAGAAGAATGCTTTATTCGGTTACCGTTATTTCGTTAATCTTAGCTTCCGGTCTAGCGTTTTCCATTAATTATATTGTGGATAATGTTCTTGAAAAGCACCATAAAGAGCGAATTTATGTAATGCTTTCCTTGCCGGTTGAGCGTGAAGATGCTACTTACAATTCGGAGATGGCGAAAATTACAGTGGGTTCAGGAGGACTGTTTGGAAGAGGTTTCCACCAAGGGCCAATGACACAGAATAATTATGTTCCAGAACAATGGACCGACTTTATTTTTAGCGCAGTTGCAGAGGAGTGGGGATTCGTTGGAAGCGTAACGGTCATTGTTATGTTCTTCGCGCTTATTTACCGGCTAGTTGTTTTGGCGGAACGACAACGCTCTCAATTTTCTAGGGTTTACGGCTATTGCGTGGCGGCCATTCTATTCATGCACCTGCTTATTAATATTGGAATGGTGCTCGGACTAGCTCCAATCATAGGTATTCCTCTTCCCTTCTTTAGTTACGGGGGCTCTTCGCTCATGGCGTTTACGATTCTACTTTTCATTATGATCCGATTGGACGCGGAGCGACTCAGCATCTTTAGGTAGACCACTTCGTGGATGACCCTTCGGGATGACGCTTCGCGATATGCCTATATTCAACATTGCATGGTTTGTAAGGTTCGAATGATCGTTCGGTTCTGCTGTAACCTATTTCATACTTTAGCGTAACATCCAAAATACTCTTGTATGAAATCTTTATATACGCTATTTCTTTCGGCACTCCTTACCCTCTCTTGCAACTTCGCGTTGGCGAATGATACTTTTTTCATTGAGAATAAAGGGCAGATAAAAAATGAAAAAGGTCAGGTTGATCAGTCAGTTTTGTATTCATACTCGACTTCTGAAATGGATGTGTTTGTGCGTAAGAGCGGGCTAACTTATCAGTTCAAACGTTATAACAATGAAGGGGTTTACGCAGAGCGTGTTGATGTTAATTGGAAAGGATGTTCTGAAACTGCTGTTGCCATTGGATTACAGATGACTGACTATACAGAGAAGTATTTTTTAGACGGAAGCTCGAATTCGACAAGTGCATTCAAGGAGGTGAGACTTTCGAATGTTTATCCGGGAGTGGATTGGAGAATATTCGTTACTGAAAAGGGAATGAAATACGAATTCATCGCCAAAGATGCCGAAGCCGCAAAGCAAATTAGTATGTATGTTGAAGGCGCGGAAAAATTGGAAGAACTAGATAATGGAGCGCTTATCGTGAAAGGTGAGTTGGGTGAAGTGAGTGACGCTAAACCCGTTTATTTCAATCAAGAAAAAAGTATTGATGGAAATTTCATTGTAAACGGAAATACAATTCAATTCGAAATTCCTTCCAACACCACCGGAGAAATTATATTGGATCCCACGGTTATCTGGACTTCTTATTACGGTGGAACTGGACTAGATGATTCTCGTGGAATTTATACCGATGCGAATGGTGATTACTATTTAACGGGCGCAACCAATTCAACCACATTGATTTCATATTTGGGTTATCAGGGTTTATTGGGCGGAAGCAACGACGTTTATGTTGTGAAGTTCAACGCCTTGAATCAACGCTTATGGGCAACTTACTACGGTAGAACGGGTAACGATGTTGGAAACGACATTGTTGTTGATCCTTACGGAGGAATTTATGTAGCAGGAAGCACAAGTTCCACGTCGGCATTTGCTTCTGCGAGCCAGCAGACTGTTTATGGCGGCGGTCCGAAAGATGGTTTTGTTTTGAAATTATTTCCAGACGGAACGTTGGAATGGTGCTCTTATTACGGCGGCAGTGGCGACGAGCAATTGACTTCATTGTCTGTTGGATTTCAAGGCGAGGTATACTTCATTGGAGAAACGAGTTCGACTGATTTGATAACACTAGACCCGTTGCAAGGCACCTTTGGCGGCGGAGCGAGCGATTTTTATTTGGGCATGATAGATCCAGGTGGGTTCCTTCTACGTTACTCTTATTTTGGAGGCACCGGGGCGGAATTGGCGGGAGATATTGTTGCCACCAACGACTTCAATTTATACTTTACAGGTAGCACAAACTCTTCAACAGGTATGGCTTTAGGCGGAGCGCAGAACACTTTTGGTGGAGGCGCTTACGACGGGTTCTTCGCAAAACTAAATAGCGGGAATATTATTGAATGGGCCTCATACATTGGCGGACCAAGTGAAGATCGCGCTGAAGCTATTCATGTCGCAGGAGAGCGTTTGTATGTAGTTGGAAAATCAGGGTCTATAAACGGAATCTCTACTCCAGGCGCTGCACAAGTGTTCAACGGTGGAGGAAGCTTCGATGGCTTCTTAGCTTCTTATATGATTGATGGGATGGTGAATTGGAAAACCTATTACGGCGGTTCTGGAAATGAATCGTTGTGGGGCGTTGCGACCGACGCTGCGGGAAGTGTATTCATTACAGGGAATTCAACATCGTCAAATTTGGGAGACAATGGCTTTCAAAATACCAATGGCGGATTAAACGATATTGTTTTTGCAGGATATTCTATTGATGGCGCGCGCTATTGGAGTTCTTATTTAGGCGGAAGTGCAGACGAGTCTGTGAATGACTTAGTGATTAATTCAAATCAAGAAATGTATTTTGCTGGAAGTTCAGCTTCCTCTAACCTTGCGGTTGGTGGCTACGAAGCCACAAGCAATGGTGGTGGAGAGGCCTTCTTCGGGAAATTAAAAAATTGCGACTATCCGTATTTAACCGTTCATATTACTGGAGATACAATATTCTGCGACGGCAAATCCGCCATTTTGTGCGCAGGTGGCGCAGATCATTTCCTGTGGTCTACAGGAGATACAACTGCAGCGATAGAAGTTGACGAGCCAATGGTTGTTTATCTTATTGGAACAAATGCCTTAGGTTGCGGCACTCGCTCAGACGATTACACCTTTACGGTTTTACCGCAGCCAACGATTACAATTGCGGCAGACGGCCCCCTAACGTTTTGCGGCGACGTTTCTGTGAACCTAACAGCAACTGGGGGTTTGAGTTATGAATGGAACAGTGGTCCACTTACAGAAACAATTAATGTTACGGAGTCGGGTAATTACTCTTGTACGGGCATTAATGAATACGGGTGCGAAGGAAGTAGTAATCAGTTGAGCGTTGAAGTCTTCGATTTGCCGGAAGTTGCCATGGGCCTCTCCACGGATAGCATTTGTATCTCAGCCGATCCTGTAGGAATTGTAGGACTGCCATTGGGCGGCACTTATGTTGGAGATGGAATAGTTGGAAGCTCAATTGACCCAGGTTTGGCTGGCGGTGGAGCGCACCAAGTTTATTACACCTTTACAGATGCGAATGGTTGTTCGAATTCGTCTGACGTGTTCGACTATTTCGTATTGTTCGAGCCAACAGTTCTTTTCCTTTCGCAAGACACGGTATTGGCTGGAGACCCTCCGGTTGAAATGACAGGAATTCCTTCAGGCGGATATTACACCGGGTTCGGGGTGAGTGGAAATTTGTTTTATCCTGAATTAGTAGCCCCAGGATTTTATCAGGTTACCTATAACTATGTAGACGATAATGGCTGCACCAATAGAGACACACAGGTTATTTATGTGTGTTGTGTAGGAATAGACGAATCTGCATCGGTAGAACCGAAGTTGTATCCGAATCCGACAGAAGGGGTGTTGAATTTCGCATTGGGGACTCATTCGGCAAGAGCATATCGCATTTATGACCTTTCGGGAAGAGTGGTTCAGCAAGAAAATCTCTTTGCAGAGCAAAGTTCTCTTAACGTCACGAATTTAGCGAATGGTCAGTATTTACTTAGGTTTGAAGGCGACGGAGTCTTTATTCCGATTCCATTTTCAGTGTCGAAATAAAAAAAATAAAGTTTTTTTGAGAAAAGTGTAACCTTTTTAGGTCCATAGGGGTAAAAGAAGCATAACCTATTTGACTTATGAAAAACTCAATCACAATCTCCATCTTCGCAGCAGTTCTTTCTCTTAGCCTTGTGTCTTGCCAGAAAGAATTCTACATGCCAACCGCATCAGTATCTGTTGCCGACACCACTTCTAGTGTTTCTAACACAGATGAGACTGCACCAACAGCTGTTTTAGGGGAAGACGTAGCGAAATTGAATTTCGTTTGGCTTCAGCCAGAAGGAGTTAACGCAAACCTTCAAGGCGTGAAAATAGAAATTGCAGATAAGAGCGGTGAAGTAGTGTTTTCAGCGATAGATGTAATGACAGCGGGAGACAATATGTTTCAGTGGTATCCTGGAATTATTCTTCAAGCCGACGAGTATACATTCACAATGAAATCTGCATCTGGTAACATATTGAGTGTTTCAACACTGAATATGTCAGACGCTTTCCAACAAGACGAATACATTCATCAATTAGACGGAGCGAAATTCTTCCTTCAATTGACTTGGGAAAAGGCATCAGAAATATAAGTTAAGGTTAGTTAGGTATGAAAGGACCCCTTTTCGCGAAGGGGTTTTTTCGTGAAATAAATAATGCGGTTTGTGTACCTATATAAGCAGTTTGTGTATAAATTAGCACTCCCATGACTCAAGAAGAAGAAATAAATTATTTACGTCAACGCGTCGCTGATTTGCAGGAATCTTGTCGCATGGCCGAGAAGTTATTAGTTAATCGTGAAGCGAAGTTCAAGGGTATCATAGATAATTTTCGTTTAGGTTTATTAGAGGTTGAGCCGAGCGGTGTTATTATTGACGCAAACGAATCATTTTGTGAAATGAGTGGTTTTAGCATTGAAGAACTGTTTGGAAAGGACGGTGGTGAGGTGTTGTTAGATGACTTTGAGAAGGAGCGAATGAAAGTGCGCAACGCCTCACGAAGTGAAGGTGAAGCAGATGTTTATGAGTTGCGCGTTTTCAATAAGAAAAAAGAAACACGCTACTGGTTGGTAAGTGCTGCTCCTCTCTTGGGAGATGACGGTGAGGTGTATGGATCAATTGGTATTCATTGGGACATTACCGAGATGAAACAATTGGAATTTGAGTTGAAAGGAGCGCGTTACAAAGCAGAGGAATCGTCGAAAGCTAAAGCCATGTTCTTAGCGAATATGAGTCATGAAATTCGCACCCCTCTGAATGGAATTGTTGGAATGGCAGAGCAGCTGGCTCAATCTCAACTGGATGCTGACCAACGCTATTTCATAGACATTATGCGTTCAGCGTCTTCAACCTTGTTGTCAATTATCAATGATGTTTTAGATATTTCGAAAATTGAATCTGGGAAATTTAGCATTGAAATTACTCCGTTCAATTTAAATGAAACCATTCGAAGAACACTAAGCATTTTTGGAGAGAAGGCAAAGCAAACAAATATTTCCTTGGACATTGAATTAATGGACGACAGGGGAATTATGCATCTCGGAGACCCTCACAGGCTGAGTCAGGTATTGTTCAATATTGTTGGGAATGCGATGAAGTTCACGCAAGCAGGATACGTGCGAGTGACCTCAAACCTCTCTCGTGGTGAAAACGATATTTGCTTCGTTTCGTTTTCAATTGAAGACACGGGAGTTGGAATGGATATAGCCTATTTGACAAAGGTGTTTGAAGCGTTTACCCAAGAAGACGCGAGCATTACTCGAAAGTTTGGAGGAAGTGGTTTAGGCTTGAGTATTGCCCGAAGCATTGTGCACATTATGGGCGGCACCATTGAAATTGAAAGCGAAAAAGGGAAAGGCACTCGGGTTAACATTCGCATTCCAATGAGAATATCGAATGAAAAAACGAAACAAGATATAGTTGAAATGACAGATTTACAGAAGTCTCTTAAAGGGCTTCGCATACTAGCGGTAGAAGACAATGAGCTGAATCGCATGGTTCTTCAAGTTATCTTAAAGAAGTGCGAAGTTGTTGTAACCATTGCGCATAACGGCCAAGAGGCGATTAAACTAATTCAAGAACAAGAATTTGATTTGGTGTTAATGGATGTTCAGATGCCCATTGTTGATGGGTTAGAGGCCACTAAATACATCCGCGAAGAACTGAAACTTTCTACCCCTATTATTGGCCTTAGCGCAAACGCCATGCGTGAAGAGGTTGAGATTTGTAAGCAGGCGGGTATGAATGATTATTTGGTGAAACCTTATTCAGAACGAGTGTTGGTGGAAGTAATGAAAAAGTGGAGTCCTGAAGTGATGGCGACAGAATCTACAAAGGATGGGAATGAAGTTGCGGAAGAGTTAGATCTTTCCGTTTTGAGACAATATGTAGGAAATGATATTGGCGCATTGAGGGATGTTGTTACGGGATACTTAAAGCACCTTCCCCCACAATTGGATCGATTGGAATTGGCTTTGGTTGGTTCAGATGTTTTGGCTTTGCGTCACGAGCTTCATCAGTTGAAGGCGAGCATGGAAATTATAGGTGTCCGTCCAGACGGTCTATCTTTTGCAGCTATTTCGAACGAATTGAAATCAGATGGTTTATCTGACCTTGCTAAAGCTGCCATTAACTCTGTTGTTAAAAAAGGAAAGAACGCCATTATTAGTCTTCGTAAGACCGTTGAATAGGCCAATAATTTCAGGCTAAAACAAGCGTAGATCTCGAAATTTAGTTTAATCTTGCATCGTAAACTCACCCCATTTGAGAAGAGGAAATCGATACATTATTCTTGTAGATGATGAAGCTATTATTCTGAGCGTCTTATCGCTTCATGTAAAAAGCTTTTTACCAGAAGGAATTGAATTGTTAACCGCTAACTCAGGTGAAAGCGCGTTGGAAAAACTAACTCCCTTACTTGAAGAAGGCGGAGAACTTTTATGTGTCATTAGTGACTACATGATGTCTCCTATGCGGGGTAGTGAATTGTTGGGTCAACTGGAAATACTTTCACCATCGAGTAAAAAGATAATGCTTACGGGTCAAGCCGATTTACAAGCAGTTTCAGAGGTCTTGAATAAAGCAAGGTTGTTTCGTTACATTGAAAAACCCTGGGAGCCCAAGGATTTGGAGCTTACAGTGCTTGAGGCCATTAACATGTACGACAACGAAACGGAATTGACCAAGCGGACACAAGAGCTTGAAATTCTGCACAAGGAATTGGAGCAAAAGGTCATTGATAGAACAGCAGAATTAAATCAGAAAAACGAAGAGCTTCGTCAAGGACTTCAATACGCGCGATTTGTTCAAGAGTGCTTTTTACCAAATTACACAGATGCATGGGATGTATTGCCGAAACTGCATGTGTTTAGCACTTCGGCAGAAGCTGTTTCAGGAGACTTTTATTGGTATAAAAATTTGGGAGATTCTGTTCTTATTGCTCAAGGCGATTGCACAGGACACGGCCTAGCTGGCGCCCTACTTACTGTTTTGGTAAGTGATTTTCTTTCTGAAAAAACAAGTCACCTTGTCGGGGCAGTTAACGTGAAGGAAATTGTGAGCGGCACTGTTTACGATTTGAAGAAGAGATTGCGTCGTGATGTTCAATATTCAGATATGGTTGCAGGTTTTGACTTGGCACTTATGCATGTTAATTTAAAAACAGGCGACGCTGATTGGGGGAGTTTGAATTCGAATCTCATGTTGGTGAATGAAAACAATCAGGTTGAAATAATTTCAAAGTCGAAGGGGTTTCTTCATTTAGACCTTCAGCAAACAGACGTTTCAGGAGGAAAGGTGAACATCAAAGGAAAGCGCGTAGTCATGTGTTCAGACGGGCTTTACGATCAGATAGGCGATGTCTCGAACAAGCGGCTTCGCATGAGTGGCCTTATTCAATGGATTGAAAGCGGACAGGTTTTCTTCGACAACAAATGCGGCATAGATGATTTGTTTGCTACCTGGAAAGGAGCACAAGATCAAACCGACGACGCCACATGGGTGAGTTTTCAGCTGTAATAAAAACCGAAAATTTCCGAAACTTGTCAAAAGGGACTAATCCTTTTTGAACACCTCAATTTTTTTTGATTGTCCTCAGTTACATTTGATGCATGAAGCAGTATCACGATTTGTTGCAACACCTTTTAGATAATGGTGTGAAGAAAGAAGATCGCACGGGAACCGGAACTTACAGCGTTTTCGGACATCAGATGCGATTTAATTTGGCGGAAGGATTTCCGCTTATGACAACGAAGAAGCTTCACACACGAAGTATTTTCATAGAACTTTTGTGGTTTTTGAAAGGCGACACAAACATTGCTTATTTAAAAGAAAATGGCGTTTCTATTTGGGACGAATGGGCCGATGAAAATGGAAATCTTGGTCCTGTATACGGCTACCAGTGGCGCTCATGGCCGAATCCAGACGGAACTTCAACTGATCAGATTGTGAATTTGGTAAACGGATTGAAGAACAATCCAAACAGTCGCCGACACATTGTTTCTGCTTGGAACCCTTCATTCATTGAGGACATGGCGCTTCCGCCTTGTCATTGTCTGTTTCAATTCTATGTGGCTGAAGGAAAATTGAGTTGTCAGTTGTACCAAAGAAGTTGCGATACATTTTTAGGTGTTCCCTTCAACATAGCTTCATACGCTTTGTTGGTTCACATGATTGCCCAAGTGTGCGATTTGGAAGTGGGTGATTTTGTTTGGACCGGAGGAGATGTTCATTTGTATTCAAACCACGTGGATCAAGCGAAACTGCAATTGACCCGCGAACACCGCACGCTACCAAAACTGAAATTAAATCCAAATGTGAAAGATCTTTTTGCATTCACTATGGACGATATCTCCATTGAAAACTACGATCCGCATCCACACATTAAAGCCGCTGTTGCTATCTAATGGAAATTTCAGTAATCGCCGCCATGGGCATGAATCGTGAGATTGGGAAAGACAACGATTTAATGTGGCATCTTCCGAACGATATGAAGTTCTTCAAGGATACTACGAAGGGGCATCATATCATCATGGGACGAAAGAACTACGAAAGTATTCCGCTTGCATATCGCCCGTTTAAAAATCGTGTGAACATTGTTTTATCGCGCGATAAAAATTACGACGCTCCTGGTTGTGTGGTCTTTGACGAACTAAGTCGAGCATTGGGTTTTTCGCGCGAAGGAGGCGAAACAGAAGTGTTTATTATTGGCGGCGAGCAAATCTATGCTTGGGCCCTGCGTGAAGGCTTTGTTCAGCATATTTATCTTACGCATATTGAAGGTGAATTCCCTGGAGCTCATGCGCACTTCCCGGAATTCGACGGGAGTTTATATTCGAGAGAGTTAATCTTGGAACAGGGGGTGGATGAGAAGCATGCGTTTGGGTTTAAGACATACAAGTATACACTGAAGTGATTACCTTCTTCGAAGGATGACACACTTCGTGTGATGACCCTTCGTGATGACACACTTCGTGTGATGACCAGCGGAGCTGGATGACGAACGAGTTCGATGATCGCTTCGCGGAGGGGTCAGGATTTTTTCGATTTCGGTTTAACGAGGTCGAAGCTATGCTGAACGAGTTCTTTTAATAACTTATCGGGGACGTCGCTATTTGGAACGACAAGGTTCCAATGTTTTTTGCTGGTGTGATAACCGGGTTGAATGCCGTTGTATTCTTCACGAAGTTCGATTGCTCTTTCGGGGTCGCATTTGAGATTGATACCTTTTTCGAAGTTGTCGAGATTAACCATGGCGAAGATTTTATTTTCAATTCGAAAAACCAAAGCACTTTCGTCGAAGGGTAAATCGGAAGTTACCTCTTCGCTAATGGCTTGACAGGTTTCGAAAAATTCTTCTATGTTCATCAGTCGTAGGCTGCACAAGGAACGTGGTTGCGTTCTTTGAGTCCACACGCTCTGAACCCAAGGGTAATTTCATGCGAGTTGGTTGCGGCGTAGCGCAAGCGATTTGCTGTAATGTCGTAGGCGTATGCAATGGTTAAGTATGGAAGCGCATCTAATTTCACAAGTGCAGATCCACCGTGACCGCTTCTTCCAGCAATTCCGAATGAAATTACTTTTTTAAATTCGAGCATGGCTTGTCCTTCTAATGAAGGTTTGCTTTTTCCAACATAATTCAATAATACCGCAGGCTTGAAGGAGACTTTATTGCTTATTTGAACGGCCCTTCCGTACGCGAGTGTGTAGTGCCTTCTCATTTGAGTATCTGGAAGTCCTTTTACTTTTGGTTGAGTGAGTTGTCGAATGGATAAACCATAGAATCGATCTTTTCGGTAAAGCCATAATCCGAAGTTCACGGTAGGAGCTACAATGCTACCCAATGAGTTTCCAATCACAGGGTCAATCTCAATGTCTGGCATTGTAATTCCACCCAACCCTAGGCGGTATTGCGTGAAGCCTATTCCAATTCCTGAAGACAAGGAATAGCCCTTCGTTAACTTCATGTGGTAGGCGTAATTCGCAACCAAAGAGGTAGTGCCGAATGGCCCATAGGTATCGTTTTCCACCATAAAACCTAACCCGTGAAAATTGTATCGGCGTTGTCCGAACTTGTTGTGAACGTTAACATACCCTGTTGTTGGGGCGCCTTGAAATCCTGCCCACTGCTTGCGATATCCTACACGAGCTTCTAAGCAGGGCGTACTGCCGGTTACAGCGGGATTGTAGTTTAAATAATTGTAAGTGAAATTCGTGTAATGCGGAAGCTGTTGAGCTTGTACATTAGAACCGAAGCTCCACAAAAACGTTATGATTGCCAGGAATCTTTTCATCTTAATATGGAAACAATTCCGACATACGGTGGTATGTACAAGTTGTAAGTATTCAATTCAATCACGTAGTAGTAGGCCCCGGTTGGTAAAAACCTTCCGTTGTTTGTGCCGTCCCACGGCGTGCGATAACCAAGCGATTTGAAAACTTGTTGTCCCCATCTGTCGAATACACTAACCACCGCGGCTTCAAAAACAGGACGGTCAATTCCTGTGATGGTCCACGTGTCGTCTATGTTATCGTCGTTGGGTGTAAGGGCATTGTAGATTGAAATCGGAGAAAGAATGTTGACGAAAATTGGCGCATTCACTGAGCAATCTCCGATTGTTCCCACTGCAGAAATAGAGATGGTTTGCCCTTCTTCTGTTGGATAAAAGGTCATGGTTGAATCGCTGGTTATCTCGTTGAATTCCGGCATTGGCTCCCAGGTATAAGTTGTTCCTGGGCTTCCACCTTGCGCTATGGCTGAAGTGGATTCGCCTAAAACAATTTCATAGGGGAAAGTTCCTGCGACAATATCTACCGCAGTTCCTCCAATGAATAAATCGTATGAACAAATTCCGAAAAGAGGGTCGTGATCTGAACCAACTAACATCACATAATCGTGATCGGGAAGCAATCCGCCCACAAAAAAAACTTCACTCGAATCTGTGGAGAAACACGGACTAATTATGTTGTATGAAGCCGGTAAGCAAGGGTCGGAGGAAGGAATTAGTTCAGCAACCACAAGCCCCATGGTGTTGTTCCCAGAAAAATCATCGCAATCCTGCAGCAGTAATGCCGCCTCAAGGACACCATTTGGAGTGGTTCCAGTATGAAAGCTGTAAAAATTTGTCATTGAATAGCTGAAACACCCCGTGTTGAATGGTGCGGAAACCAATTGATCGGTCGTCACAGGGGCATCGGCGCACAGTACATTGTTTTCGACTGAAGTACATGGTTGAGCCATGGCCTGCAAGGCGACGAACAAGAGAGTTATGCTTAAAAACAGCTGTTTCATTTGACTATTCAAAAGTAATCATTACCGATCCTTTTTCAACGGCTTGACCAGCATTCACTGAAATGCTTTTTACCACACCGTCGGTTGGACTCTTGATTACGTTTTCCATTTTCATGGCCTCTAGAATTAATAGCGGATCGTCTTTTTTGATTTCTTTTCCAATCTCAGCACTTATAGAAAGCACAAGTCCTGGCATTGGAGATTTAACCTGTTTAATTTTCGCGCTGTTCGCGGAAGAGAATCCAAGTGAATTCAACAATGCGTCTAGCGGCTCTTCTAACCGAACCTCTGTTGTTTTATTGTTCACCTTCAACACAACTTTTTTCTCTTCCTTAGAAAGAGAAAGAACTTCCACGTTTACACTTTTCCCCTTCCACACAAAATGCAGATGAGCCCCATTTTGCAGTAGGTCTAGCGGTAACGACTGATCGTTTAACACAACGGTTTTACTGTTTATGTTCGAAGAAACTTCGAATGCGGTAGCGTTATTTACAGTGGCCTTCATTTCTTATTCGTCTTACGTACGCGAAGCTAACTAAATTCGCGCAGATGATGGGTGTCTATTTTCATATTCCGTTCTGCAGGCATGCCTGTCACTATTGCGATTTTCATTTTTCAACGAAGCTTGATGCGCAAGAAGAATTGGTAGTAGCTATGTTGAAGGAAATGGCGCTTCGCAAAGAAGAGGTTGTGCAACATGAAATAAGCACCATTTATTTTGGCGGAGGAACCCCTTCGCTGCTTACTGAATCGCAGCTCGGAAGAATGTTGGAAAGCTTGGGCGAAGGAATGTCTTCGGCGAAAGAAATTACGTTGGAAGCCAATCCGGAAGACCTTACGCCTGAATATTTGCGCATGCTTCAGCGCATAGGAATAAACAGGCTGAGCATTGGTGTTCAATCTTTTTACAACGAGCACCTGGAATACATGAACCGCAAGCACACAGGTGCTCAAGCGGAAGCTGCAATTAAACGTGCGCAAGACTCTGGAATCACCAACATTACAGCAGATCTTATTTTCGGAATTCCCATTGCAACGTTTTCTCAATGGCAATCGAATGTTGAGCAATTGCTTCAATTGGAAATTCCGCATTTTAGTGCCTATGCGCTAACAGTTGAAGAGAAAACGGTTTTTGGTGCTCGGCAAAAAAAGGGAATTTTAGAACCGCAAAAAGACGAAGAAGTTGAAAAGAGTTTTTTGTATTTAGACGAAACCGCGAAGCTTCTGGGATACGAGCATTACGAGTTGTCTAATTACGCGAAGCCAGGCCATCGCTCTGAGCATAACAGCAATTATTGGAAAGGTATTCCGTACGTTGGTTTCGGGCCTTCAGCGCATTCTTTTTCGGAAGGAAAACGTCGTTGGAATATTTCGAACAACGCGCAGTACATTCGATTGATTGAATTGAAAAAAGATTTTTTCGAAGTTGAAGAATTGACGGAAGTGGATAGCTGGAACGAGCGCGTCATGGTCGGGCTTCGAACTTGTGAAGGAATAGATTGGAAAGACTTTCCAGATGATTGGAGAAAAGATAACGAACGAAATTTTTTCAAGTATGTGGAAGGAGGAAGTGCGGAAATGGACGAAAATGGATTTCGATTAACTCCGAAGGGATGGCTTATTTCCGACCACATTATTTCAACATTATTTATTTAATCTTGTACTATGAAACTAACGCTTGAAAAAGACGGCCGTCGCTATTCCTTTCAAACCGAAAAAGGAAAGGACATTAGCATTTCATTGAATACAAATGGACCACGAGCTTGGTATGTAGAACCCATGCGTATTGAGCCGGTTCGCACCGAACAATTTTTAGGTTCAGTGGCAGAAGGAGGTGCCGTGAATTTCCGCGATGTGTATTTCAATCCGCATGGACATGGCACACACACAGAGAATGTGGGACATATTGTGGATACAGATTTTCCGGTTGTGAGAAGTTTAGATTCTTCGTGTTATATGGCTAAACTTATTTCTGTTGAATTGAGTCAAGATGTTTCACAAGATGCGAAGCAAGGTTCTACGAAAGATGTTTCACAAGATGCTTCGCAAGATTGGGTCGTAAGCGAAGAGAGTTTGGAGGGGTTTGATTTGAATGTTGAAGCGCTGATTATTCGGACAAAACCGAATGATCATTCGAAAACGAATAGACAATATTCAGGAACGAATTTTCCGTATTTAACATTGGGTGCTATGCAGCGTATTGTTGATGCAGGGGTTCAGCATTTGCTCATTGACTTGCCTAGTGTAGATCGGGAAGAAGATGGCGGAGCGCTTGCTGCGCATCATTTGTTCTGGAATGTTCCGGCAGAGCCGAATTTTCAAAAAACAATAACAGAGTTGATCTATGTACCGAATGAGATTTCAGACGGTAATTATGTGTTGAATTTGCAAGTTTCGAATTTCGCGAACGACGCGGCTCCGAGTAGACCTATGCTTTTTGATCTAACGGAAGAATAACGAAGAAGGAACTTCCTTTTTCAACTTGTGTGCGAAAGGCAACGGTACCGTTCATTTGAGTTATAATACTCTTGACCATAGCTAGTCCAAGCCCGCTTCCTGCGCTTCTTGTAGTGAAATTCGGCATGAAAATACGCTTCGAAATTTCAGAAGAAATGCCGCTCCCATTATCAGATATTTTTATCACTACATGATTTTCCGAGAAATGTAAACCAAGCGATATTTTTTTCGCGCGTTCCGTCGGAATGGATTGAATGGCGTTGGTGATAAGGTTGTTCAGCACGCGAATGATTTGTGATTTGTCTCCATGAATAAACGCTGTTTCAGATTTATTTTGAAAGAATGAAATGGTCTGATTCTCATTTTCAAAAGTGGTGATTACCGACTTCACAATGTCTTGAAGATTCAATCTTTCATTTTTCGACTGCGGCATTTTTGCGAAGTTGGAAAACTCTTGCGCAATGTGAGAAAGCGTGTCTATTTGATCGGTCATGCTCTGCACGAAATCGTTCAAGCGTGTTTGAAATTCTTCGGGATTGTCTTGCCATGAACGTTGCAGATGTTGCAGGCGAAGCTTCATGGGCGTAAGCGGATTTTTTATTTCATGAGCCACTTGTTGCGCCATTTCACGCCATGCCGTTTCGCGTTCTTGCTGCGCTAGCTTGTCGGCGCTGGCTTCCAACTGAAACAACATGCTGTTGTATTCTTGAATGAGTTGTCCAATTTCGTCGTTGCTCTCCCACTCTAACTTCTCATTCTTTTTTCCGAGTTTCAAATGATTGATGCTGTCACTAAGCTTGCTGAGCGAACGTGTGAAATCTCGTGTTATAAGGAAGGCAATGGCTGCTGCTAGAATGAATAGCACAATGTACGTTGTACCAATTTCTTTCATGAAGTTCCAGAGCTTTGCTTTTTCGACTTCTTTCTTTTCGTAAAGCATGCCCACCAGGGCCAATGGCCTTCCGTAACCGTCTCTAAAACACCAATAAGCCAAATTTTGAGTGGGATTTGTTTCTGACGGAAGGATAATGGCTTTCTCTTTTGTTTCATTTGTAATTCGCTTGGTGAGTTCAGCGCTCAACTGCATTGGAATTTTTTTAAAATCTGCGCTATCTGTATTCATTGAAAGGCGATACCTTCCATCCAAATAATAGATTGTAATAAAAAGATTGTTGACTTCAGAAAGCTCACAGACCTTGTCACCAAGAAGCTGGTTTATGGAATCGGGATCGATGTATCCTCCGTTTTGAAAAAGTAAGTATTCGAGCGATTCACGTATTGATTTTTCTTTTTCCGCAATGCGCTCTTCGTTGAAGGTAATATCATGTTCGGAGTGGTCGAGCCACGCGACAATGCCCGTTGCTACAAACGAGATGACAATGACAGAAAAAAGCGAAACGTATATGCGAGAGCGTAGAGTCATGTTTTAAAAATCGAAATCGTCGGTTTGGTTTGGTTTCGTGTTGGCTGGAATAATACAAAGACCAACTACGATTGGATAAAATTCGGTTTGAAATTTATTTGGACTGAAAAGGGGTGTTAGGGATAGTGAAGCGAAGAAAGTCAAATTCTGAAACCCTACTCTGACGCACGCTTCTATTTGGTAGGGGTTGACATAAATATTTTCGCTGTTCTTTCGAATGATGGTTGCTTCATTCGTTTTGTGCTTGTGATAAGTGCTATTGGCATAGCGATAGCCGGCCTGAACTCCGAAAGCGAAATGCATATTTTTTTCAAACGTATTCTTGCTATTTATTTCGAACATAACCGGAACAGAAACCGAAAAGGAACGCAGTTGGTTCTTCAGATAATCAATACTGTCTAATTGCACAATGGCTTGGTTGTCGCGATTGATAAATGAGAAATTATCTTGAAATCCGATTTGTTGGTACCCAAGGGAAATTCCAGAGAAAAAGCCAAATCTATTTTCAATCAGTTGCTTTTTGTATTCTATTAAATTCAATCGGATTGAAAAGGATTGTTTTGATTTTAAGGGTAATTTTTCACTCTGTAAAGAGACCATTCCGAAATCAACCCCCGCGAAGAAGCACATGTATCGCATGTAATCCTTGGAGTTGTAATCTTCTTCAAGAATTTGCAAAGGCGCCATTTCGAAGTCCTCGATGTTAATTTCCGGAAAAGGCACTACTGTATCGGGGGCTAGAACAATGTTTACACTGTCGGTTTGCCCAAAACCGATTATCGCAGGGAAAATGAAGAATATAAAAATTAGTCGCTTCATGAAAAGACAATGTGATTCAAATGTAAGCTATCTATCTTTGCACGGCATGAATACAAAAAAGGATTTGCGAGAATTGAGTTCGGAAGAACTAATGTCCGAGTTGAAAGAACTGGGCGCACCTTCTTTTCGTGCGAAACAGATTCGAGAATGGATGTGGCAGCGCGGTGCTGCGAGTATTTCTGATATGCAGAATTTACCGAAGGAGTTACGTGAGGTTCTCGATGGGAAATACTACTTATCGAAAGCAGTCTTGCACGAGCAGCAAATAAGTGCCGACAAGACCATTAAATGCGCCTTCAAAGTAGACGGAGATAAGGTAGTTGAAGGGGTGTTAATTCCTTCAACAAAACGCATGACTGCCTGTATTTCTTCACAAGTGGGTTGCAGCCTGGCGTGTAAATTCTGCGCTACAGGCAGACTGAAAATGTTACGCAATTTAACTGGCGGAGAGATTTTCGACCAAGTCAATTATTTGCGCAACGAGGCGCTTACGCGATACAAGACTCCGCTTACGAATATTGTATACATGGGCATGGGAGAGCCGTTGCTCAATTACAATAACATGATGCGCTCCATTCAATGGATTACCAGTCCGGAAGGATTGGGCATGTCGCCTCAGCGCATTACCGTGAGCACAGCGGGAATTGCGAAGATGATTAAAAAGTTGGGCGACGATAAGGTGAAGTTCAACCTGGCGCTTTCGCTGCACGCGGCTAACGACGTGAAGCGCAGCAAGATCATGGAAATTAACGATTCGAACAATTTGGCTGCCCTATCTGAAGCATTGAAGTATTTTCATGACGCAACAGGAACACGCATAACCTTTGAGTACATCATTTTCAAAGACTTCAATGATACGATTCAAGACGCAAAGGAGTTGGCTGAATTTTGCAAGCAGCTTCCAGTTAAAATAAATATTATTGAATACAATCCGATTGACGACGGAGAGTTTCAACAGGCCAGTCCAGAGCGTGTAGATGCTTTTGCGAAGTTCTTGGAAAGCAAGAATATGATTGTGAATGTGCGTCGTTCAAGAGGAAAAGATATTGATGCCGCATGCGGACAATTGGCGAACAAGAACAAATCTGCCAGTGAACGTGTTTTCAAGTAATAGAGTAAACTTTTTAATTAAATATTTCAACATGAAAAAATTATTCTTTTTAGCAGTGATTGCAACAAGCCTAGCTGCATGTGGTGGGTGGAACGATGAAAAGCGGGCAGAGGTGAAATCTGAATGTGCTAAAACCGTGGGTAATCTTTACACGAAGGAAGACGCTGCGAAAATTTGCGATTGTGTATCGACTAAGATTAATGAGAAGTTTCCGAAAGCTGATTTCAAGCCGAGCGATATTAACGATCAAAAGAACGAATGCGTAAAAGACGGAAAGTACATTGATATTTTAACCAAGGAATTGGAAGAATCCATGAACGATTTAGATAGTTCGGCTGATTCTGTAGCGAAAGCGTTGGACGCACAGTTGACAGAGGAAATGAGTAAGCTTCCAAAGTAAATGAAACCGTTCTGCGAAGATTTATTTGGTTACAAGCGCATTAAAACTAGCCCTGTAACCATTGGAGAATTGACCATGGGAGGAGATGCGCCTATTCGTGTGCAGTCTATGACAACGGCGGATACAATGAACACTGAAGCGACTGTTGCAGAAAGCATTCGTATGATTGAAGCGGGTTGTGAGTTGGTGCGAATTACGGCACCAAGTAAAAACGAAGCCGAGAATCTTCGCAACATTCGCGAAGAACTTCACAAGGCAGGTTACAACACTCCGTTGGTTGCCGACATTCACTTCACACCGAACGCCGCAGAGATTGCAGCACGTATTGTGGAGAAGGTTCGTGTGAACCCAGGTAATTACGCAGATAAAAAGAAGTTTGAAGAGATCGTTTATACAGACGAATCTTATGCGACAGAATTGAAGCGCATTCGCGAGCGTTTTATTCCGCTTGTTGAAATTTGTAAAGAACACGGAACGGCGATGCGTATAGGAACCAATCACGGCTCGCTCTCCGATCGAATTCTTAGTCGTTACGGAGACACCCCTGAAGGCATGGTGGAATCGGCCATGGAGTTCATTCGCATTTGTCTCGATTGCAATTACAAGAATTTGGTTATTTCCATGAAAGCATCCAATCCGCAAGTGATGGTGCAAGCTTATCGTTTGTTGGTTCAAACACTTTTGGAAGCTGGCGAAGTTTTCCCTTTACATTTAGGAGTAACAGAGGCGGGTGATGGTGAAGACGGAAGAATTAAATCGGCTGTTGGAATTGGCACTTTGTTGGAAGACGGCATTGGTGATACCGTTCGTGTTTCATTGACTGAAGCGCCGGAAGCAGAGATGCCGGTGGCGAAATTGTTGGTTGATCGTTATGCGAACAGAACGCTTGGATTACACATTCCAGCTGAAGAAGTTCCGATAGACTTTTTCGCTTATTCAAGAAGGCATACACACGAGGTGTTGAATATTGGTGGAAAGAATGTTCCGCGTGTATTCGCAGATTATTCGAACCGCGAGTCGATAACTGCAGCGTCACTTTTCGCAGTGGGTTATGCTTACTCGATAGATATGGATAAGTGGAATTTATCGGATTCAGCTTGCGATTATTTGTTCGTTGGAAAGAATACTGTGAATTTTGAAATTCCTGGAACCCTTGGTGTTGCTATGGAGCACGCAACATGGCTTCAACATAGAAATAGAGATCGTCATTATCCAGTTTTATCTGCAAGCGAATACACCCAACCGAATGAACGTTCGGGTGAGTTGAATTTTGTTGAAGTTGAATTGGAAGATTTGACGGAGGACTTTCTTTTTGTGTTGAATTCAGATGCTACTGTTGTTTTGTTGTTGAAGACCTCGCATGAGTGCGCTGTTCAACACAGAAGAACAGCGATCTTCAGATTAATGAATCAAGGTATTAGCTGTCCCGTAGTTCTTTCTTCGAAGTATGATTTAGATGAAGAAGCGTATACGCTTTATTCGTCGACGGATGTAGGAGCCTTGTTGTTAGACGGATTGGGCGACGGAGTTCTTATTTCAAGCAGTCAATCTTCTTTGGCGAAATCGAATGCCATTGCATTTGGAATTCTTCAAGCAACGCGCACGCGTATTTCAAGAACAGAATATATTTCTTGTCCAAGTTGCGGAAGAACACTTTTCGATCTTCAAGAAACTACGGCTAAGATTCGTTCACGCACTTCGCATTTGAAGGGTGTTAAGATCGGAATTATGGGTTGCATTGTAAACGGTCCGGGTGAAATGGCAGATGCCGATTACGGATACGTTGGAACAGGCGTTGGTAAGATTACCCTCTACAAAGAGAAGAATGTGGTGAAGAAGAACATTGACGAAGCGGAAGCTGTCGATGAGCTTATTTCGCTTATCAAAGAATATGGCGATTGGGTTGAGCCGGCTTAGGCCTTCACCTTCACGTTTTTCAAGAACTTTCTAGCAGTATCCTTCGCTTCTTCAAGATTCGTGTTGCACACTGTGATATGTCCCATTTTACGGAAAGGCTTAGTGTCTTCTTTTCCATACAAATGAATGTATGCTCCTTCGGTGTGAAGCACTTCTTCTATGTTTTCGTAGCGGGCTTTTCCTTCAAATCCCTTTTCACCCAAGAGGTTTATCATAACAGCTGGAGTGCGAAGATTGGTGCTGCCTAACGGCATGTTCAAGATGGCACGAAGGTGCATGCCGTATTGCGACACGAAGCACGCTTCAATGGTATGGTGGCCGCTGTTGTGCGGACGAGGAGCGATTTCATTCACCAATAAATTTCCGTCTTCCGTAAGGAATAATTCTATGGCTAATAAACCAACATGTTCAAGTTTATTGGCGATATCGGTTGCGATTTTTTTCGCATTGTTTTCAATTTCAACGTTCACGTTGGCCGGAGAGAAAATGAATTCAACCAAATTCGCTTCCGAATTGAATTCCATTTCAACCAAAGGAAAAGTGGCTAATTCTCCGCTTTCATTTCGAGCAACGATAACAGCAAGTTCTTTGACGAATGGAACGAATTCTTCCAACACGCTGGGTGTGTTGAACGCCGACTTGAATTCCGCTTCGGTACGCAGTGGAGTTACGCCTTTTCCATCGTATCCGCCTTTGCGAAGCTTCTGCATGAAGGGTCCTTTTTCTTTGAACAACAACGCTTCTTCTGCGTTATCGATTAGGTGGAAAGGAGCGGTTGGAATGTTATTCGTTTTATAAAATTGTTTCTGAAGTCCTTTGTCTTGAATGGTGCGAAGCGCGCTGGGTCTAGGGAATACTTTTTTCCCGAGACGCTCAAGTTCTTCGAGAGCTTCAATGTTCACATGTTCAATTTCAATGGTTAATACATCAACTGTTTTTCCGAAATCGAGCACCGTTTGGTAGTCGTTAAAATTTCCAACAACAAATGTATTGGCAAGTGCTGCGCACGGGGCGTTATCGGAAGGATCTAAAACAGAAATATGAATGTTGAAGTTTACAGCTTCTTGAATAAGCATTCTTCCTAATTGTCCGCCACCTAAAATTCCGAGTTTAGTGGTTAGGTCTATCGTGTGATTCATTTTTCAAAGATAGAATTTCTTGTGCGGATATATATTTGTAATTATTATGGGAGATCGGATAAATGTTTTTCTTGACGATTTAAGTGCACTTTTTTGGAGGTTGTCACAATTTCCAATTGCCTTTCAACTGTTGATTTGGATAGTTTCGGCCGGAATATTTTGGTTAGGATTTTTCTTCTTTTTCAAGAAAATATTTTTTAAGAACAGTACTGAAAAGACCACAACACTTTGGTGGATTAGTTTTGTGTTAGCTGGAATTCCGATAGTTTTTGCGGTGATATTGGATGCGCGGGCTGAGCTTCAAAAAGAGGAAGATCAATTGCTTTCTTCCAATATTGTTCCTGTTGTAGAAGTTGCTAAGGACAGCTTATACTCTACAGCAGTTTCTTTTGACAACATTCAAATAGGTGATTTAGGCGCTCCGGTTGTTAAGACCATTTGGGCGAAACCGGGAATAGAAGTTTTTCAGTTGAATTTTCAAGATCCAAATGCCTTTGTTGTCCTGGCGATTGCAGATTTGAAAACGTTCTCTATTGAGTTAGATACCGCTGTTTCAAAGAAGGAGTTAACCTCACAGTTTGCGAAACGTTTTCAATGTGAAATTGCAGTCAATGGCGAGGCAGGAACAACTCCCGGCGATGATTGTCCTTTAGGCCAATGGACCGGTAATTATGTGGTGAAGGGTGCTGCATTGAAAATGGAAGATTCAGACAAAAGACCTTTTATGTATTTTACGAAGGAAGGAAAAGGGTTTTATTCTACTGACAGAGATATTGTAAAAGCATTAACGGGCGACATGTACAATGCAATTTGGGGAAGGTTTGATTTAATCTTGAACGGTGTTGAGGCGATTGACACTAGAGACCACTCGCAAGAAAAACCTTATCCGAGAACGGTTTTAGGAATAGACCAAACAGGAACAAAGATCTTTATGCTTGTTGCAGATGGCCGTAAGCCTCAACACAGTCGTGGTTTAACCATGAAGGAATGTGCAGCAGTTCTATTGCCATACGGATGCTACAACGCAATGGCCTGCGACCAAGGCGGAAGCTCGTGTATGTATGTCGAGAAATTTGGTATTGTAAATCGCCCAGCCGACGGAGGTGAGCGAAGAGTCTATACACACTTCGGGCTTCGAAGAAACTAGTTTTTTGGTTTCGGAAGTCTGTCGAGTGAAATGTCTAAATACCCATAGGGGCGATTGTGTTCTCCTGTGTTAATCAAATGTTGAAGTAACTCCATGGGGAAATCTGTTTGAATCACGAGTGCCTCGTGTTGAATAAACCAGTTCCAAGTTCCTAAAGCATCGCTATTCTCGCTTTTTCCGGCGCTAATAGATTTGAATAACGCGTTGTACCAGATTCCT
>Ga0208597_1000206_pt1 | contig 22648 bp, 17 predicted proteins | sample LakMenEpi05May12_FD_150673 | JGI IMG/M metagenome (GOLD analysis project Ga0208597, IMG submission 150673) | Freshwater microbial communities from Lake Mendota, WI - 05MAY2012 deep hole epilimnion (SPAdes) | ecosystem: Environmental > Aquatic > Freshwater > Lake > Epilimnion/Euphotic zone ...
GACTCTTTCAATGCATCCAATTTCTCTTCCGTCACACAGGCTTCAATAGCTTCATACTTGGTATCCTGCGGAATCACCAATGCCAGATCCCTTTCCACGGAAGGATATTTAGATATTTCCTGGTACACCACCTGCTTGCTTTGATAAATTGCAAACAAATTAGCGAGGTCAAATTGGATATAAAAAACGGGTTGCTTTATACCAAAGGCTTGTAATTTTTTCGTACCAATGGCTTGTACCGTACCTGTGGTTTTTTTACTGATGACATAATCAATTTGATTGGCACTTGTTTGCTTCCATGCGCCTCCCTGCATGCCTAATAAATTAAATATCGCAGTGGCTATTCCTTTGGCAACAAAAAAATCAGACAATATTCCTTTGGCTCTCCAACCATCTTGTTGTTGTTTTCCAGAAAGATAAATGGACAATTGCTCCGCTTCATAATAAGCACCTTTGGAGGATTGACCATACACTTTTCCAATTTCAAATAACGCAATTGAACTTAGTTGACGATTCAAATTATAGGCAATGGTTTCCAATCCTGTTTCTAACATGGAGGGACGCATCACATCTAAATCAGCACTTAAATTGTTCAACATTTTTACCGCACCTGCCAATACTTCTTCTGAAAAATAAGCACTATTGGTAATTGAATTCGTTAATATTTCCGTGTAGCCGCGGCCCACTAAAAACTGTGCAATTTTATCTTTGAATTTTTCTTTTTTCTCTAATGGATCAATGGAAGGACTCATCGTAATCACACTAGGAATTTCGATATTATCCAAGCCATCAATACGCAATACTTCCTCCACAATATCAGCAGGTATACTAATATCAGGCTTGTGGTAAGGCACTGCTAATGCAATACCCTCCGAAGTTTCATTGCTAATTTCAAAACCCAAACTAGTAAGTATTGTTTTTACTTTATCCACTGGATAAGTTTTACCACTTAGTTTTTTCAAATAACTAAAACTTAAATGTACGACCGCTTTTTTTGCAGGATTTGGATATACATCTACCACATCACTACATTTTCCACCTGCAATTTCCTGTATCATTTTTGCAGCACGCAATAACACTTTTACCGTACCATCCACATCCACGCCTTTTTCAAACCTTGTTGCAGCATCAGTTCTGAGGCCATGATGTAATGAGGTTTTACGAATATGCACATTTTCAAACCAAGCACTTTCTAAAAATATATTTTTCGTACTCGCTTTTACACCGCTTTGCAAACCACCAAAGACACCCGCAATACACATGGGTTTTACACCATCCGTGATCATTAAATCATTGGCTTGCAAGGATCGCTCAACACCATCGAGTGTGGTGAACTTAGTACCTGCAGCATATTTTTTTACGACTACTTTGTTTTCCTTGATCTCACTCGCATCAAATGCATGCAGCGGTTGTCCTGTTTCGTGTAAAATATAATTCGTAATGTCCACGATATTATTAATGGAACGTACACCAATACTTTGCAATCTATTTTTTAACCAAGTTGGCGATTCTTTTACTGTGACACCTTCAATGACCAATCCACTATAACGAGCACACCCTTTTTCATCTTCAATCAATACTTTAAAAGGAGCTACCGATTTGTCATGTTCCAAATTTTGCGTGAATGGACTTACTGCACTTACTGGACTATTGTGATAGGACAAATAAGCACATACATCTTTCGCAACACCATAATGACTCATTGCATCCATTCTGTTGGGTGTTAAACCAATCTCATAAATCCAATCCTGATAGTATTCGTACACTTCGGAAACGGGAGTGCCTGCTTTTATTGCAGCATCTAACACGATTATTCCAGCATGGTCATCACTTACGCCAATTTCATCTTCCGCGCAAATCATGCCTTCACTTTGCTCGCCTCTGATTTTGGCTAATTTCATGGTCATCGGCTCCTTTCCTTTTGGATAAATTGTAGTACCCACAACTGCGACGACCACTTTCTGACCCACCATTACATTGGATGCACCACAAACAATCCCTAAAGGTGCCGCGCCGCCCGTATTCACTTTGGTCAATTTTAATTTATCTGCATTTGGATGCGGTATCACTTCCAATACTTCCCCAACAACTAATCCAGCCAGTCCGCCTTTGAAATTTTCAAAATTTTCTAATGACTCCACTTCCAAACCTATGGAGGTAAGGATATTAGATAATTCTTCCGGGCGCACCGTTTGGGGTAAATATTCACTCAGCCAGCGATAACTAATCGTCATATTGCATCTTTATGGTATAGCTTCAAAAGTACAAATTTTTGAGTGCTTTTTAGGTAAAAAATAGCCCCTCCAAAATAGCCCCTTTTTCACCGCTCTCCCCTGTCAAGGTGGATAAGCATAAAATGTTAGTGGAAATCCCGTGAATAACCCCTTTTTATTGTGGATACTAGATACCGAGGCCCTGTGTATAAGCGGATTGCAAAACTAAATTTCTTGAATTGCTAATTTGGTTTGATTTTCGCAGTAGAAATTCATCCAATCTTATTCATTTATTATTATGGCTTTACCCAATATAAATACCAATCGTACCAAAAAGAAAACTGCCAATGTCGATATCAGCAGTATGATGTATGGAAAAATTCCACCACAGGTGCGCGAATTAGAAGAAGCGGTATTAGGTGCCATCTTATTAGAAAAAAGTGCATTTGACACGGTGACAGAAATTTTAAAACCAGAATGTTTTTATGTTGAATCTCATCAAATGATTTATCGTTCGATGCAAAGTTTGCAACAAAAAAATATGCCGATTGATATGTTAACGGTGGTGGAAGAATTGCGGATGCAGGAAAATTTGGACATTGTTGGTGGGGCTTATTATATTTCTAAATTAACCAATGTCGTTGTTTCTACTGCGAATATTGATGCGCACGCAAGAATTGTTTTGCAAAAATTTATTCAAAGAGAATTAATCAGAATTAGTGGGGAAGTAATTGCGAATGCATATGAGGATAGCACAGATGTTTTTGATTTACTAGATGATAGTGAAACAAAAATGTTTAATATCACGAATAATTATTTAAAGAAAAATTTCGTTGATATTGGATTTGCTTTGGCAACTGCAATTACAAGAATTGATGAATTAAGAACGAAGAAGGATGAAATATCTGGTGTGCCAAGTGGCTTTGCAAGCTTAGATAGAATTACATATGGTTGGCAACCCACCGATTTAATCATTTTAGCGGCACGACCTTCTGTGGGTAAAACTGCATTTGCATTAAACCTTGCGCGTAATGCTGCATTACATCCTACAAAACCACAACCCGTTGGCTTTTTTAGTTTGGAGATGAGCGCCTCTCAATTGGTGCAACGTATTTTGAGTGCAGAGAGTGAAATTAAAATGGAGAAAATTTCAAGAGGTAAATTAGAGGATTACGAATACCAACAATTACATGCGAAAGGTATTAAGCGATTAGAGTCGGCCCCTATTTATATTGATGATACAGCGGCTTTAAATATTTTTGAATTCAGGGCAAAGGCGCGTAGGTTGGTGAACAAACACCAGGTTAAAATGATCATCATTGACTACTTGCAATTAATGAGTGGCTTGGGTGATCGTAATTCAAACAGAGAACAAGAAATCAGTAATATATCACGAAGTTTAAAGGCCTTGGCTAAGGAATTAAATATTCCAATCATTGCCTTATCTCAGTTGAGTCGTGCGGTAGAAACGAGAAAAGAAAGTAAGATGCCGCAATTGAGTGATTTGAGAGAATCCGGTGCGATTGAACAAGATGCGGACATGGTTATGTTTATTTATCGTCCTGAATATTACGAAGTAATGAGTAATGAAATGGGAGAAAGTACACAAGGTGAAACCCATATCAGAATTGCCAAACACCGTAATGGTTCTTTGGATTTAATTAAATTAAGAGCACGTTTAGATATTCAACGTTTTGAAGAATGGGATGGCGAAGGTGGTATCCCAGGATTAGGTAGTAATTATAAACCCGTTTCTTCCCTACCAGGAAATACAAGTAACGATGGTGGCCGCTTTTTTATACAAGGAAGTAAAATGAATGGCGGCGAATTTGATGAAGGCATCAATGATGAGGACCAACCATTTTAAAATGTAAGTTTATTTTTAAAATTCATTTATAATTTTATAGCTTTCGATTCGCATTATTTTTTTTCAAAATTACATACATGCCTGTACCCTATTTTTACGAGCCTACACTTACCATCGGCGTAAATCAGTTTACACTCAGTCCGGAAACTAGTAAACATTGTGTGCAAGTATTAAGAATGCAGGAAGGTGCCAATATTGATATTACCAATGGTGTGGGAGATGTTTTTAATGCCACCATTCAATCAGCACATAAAGCCAATAGCCTGGTTACTATTCAGCGTCATCAAAGTATCGCTGCATCAAAACAAAAAATTACTTTAGGCATTTCCTTATTAAAAAACGCAGTTCGTTTGGAATGGCTTTTTGAAAAAGCGACTGAAATGGGGATACATCAAATTGTGCCACTTATTTGCGAACGCACCATACATGAAAGATTCAAAATGGATCGCATGCAAAATATTATTCAATCTGCAATGATTCAAAGCCAACAAGCATGGCTTCCTTCGCTTTCCGAACCCATTACATTGAATGCGTTTATGCAGCAACAAAAAGCATCGGTAAATTTAATAGCACACTGCGAGCCAAGTGAAAAAAAAAATATAAAAGAGATTGTCGCATTAGATGATGTTAATATATTAATTGGTCCTGAAGGCGATTTTTCAAGTTCCGAAATTGCGACAGCTATTTCAAACAATTACACCCCCATCCAACTTGGGCCTACCCGACTCAGAACAGAAACTGCAGGAATTTTTGCATTGAGTGTGTTAAAAATATTTTAATTTGTAGCAATGAATATTATTGAAGTAAAATCAGCTGCAACCGAAAAAGCATTTTTAGTAATTAATGCCGAGTTAAATCAAGGTAACCCCAATTATATTCGCCCCTTAGATAATGAGGTTAAACAAGTATTTGATCCCATTAAAAATAAATTATTTCAAAGTGGCGATGCAGCAAGATGGATTTTGCAAAATGCAGCTGGCAAAAACATTGGAAGAATTGCTGCCTTTTATTACAAAGAATATAAAAACAAAGGAACCGAATACCCCGTTGGCTGCATTGGATTTTTTGATTGTATTGATGATCAAGATTGTGCGAGTTTGCTTTTTGACACGGCTAAGTTATGGCTGCAACAAAATGGCATGGAAGCCATGGATGGGCCTATTAATTTTGGAGATAGAGACAAGTGGTGGGGCTTGATGGTGGAAGGTTTTGAAGCCGAACCTATGTATGGCATGTCCTTCAACCCTTCCTATTATGCCTCCCTTTTAACTAATTATGGTTTTGAAAATTATTATAACCAATTTTATTATAGAAAAAATTTATTGAACCCGCTTCCTGCGCGATTTGAAGAAAGATATCATAAGTTCAAATCTAAGCCGGATTATACAGCTGTTCATTTGGATAAGAAGCATCTTGAAAAATATGCACAGGATTTTGTGACCATCTATAATTCAGCATGGGCACAACATGGGGAAGAAAAAGCCATTACACTGCCTCAAATTATAAAACTATTTAATTCCTTAAAAGCAGTCATGGACGAACGGGTTATTTGGTTTGCTTATTATAAGGAGGAGCCCATCGCTATGTTTATTAATATCCCGGATGTGAATCAATATTTTAAATATTTTAATGGCGCATTAGGACTATGGCAAAAACTGCATTTATTATGGATGAAGTGGAGGGGACAAAATAATAAATTAACCGGCCTGGCTTTTGGAGTGGTACCCAAGTATCAAGCACTGGGCATTGATAGCTTTTTAATCAACTCCTGTCATATTCTTTTAAATGAGATAAAATTGTACGACGAATACGAAATGGGTTGGGCGGGCGATTGGAACCCTAAAATGGTCAATATTTACAAAAGTTTGGATGCCAACCCTAGCAGAAGAATGGTTACTTTCAGGTACATTTTTGACGTAAAATCTCATCCATTTGAGCGACATCCCGTCATGGAATATAAAACAGGCGGCTAATTTTACCTGTTTGAAAATTGGGGGATAAGATTTAATTCATAGAATATAAGTTTTGATTTTGAATGTGTATATTGCGCGTCAAGTATGGAAAATTTTATAGTATCAGCACGAAAATATAGGCCCCAAAACTTTAGTACAGTGGTGGGACAGTCGCATATTACGACTACCTTAAAAAATTCCATTTTAAACAATCATTTGGCGCATGCATTTTTATTTTGCGGTCCAAGAGGCGTAGGTAAAACTACCTGCGCGCGTATTTTAGCCAAAACAATTAACTGTACAAAAGTTACCAAGGAAGGGGAAGCATGTAATACTTGTGATAGTTGCGTTTCCTTTGAAAAAGGGGCGAGTTTAAATATTCATGAATTAGATGCGGCAAGTAATAATTCAGTGGACGATATCAGAACCTTGGTAGAACAAGTTCGTTTTGCCCCACAAGCTGGAAAATACAAAGTATATATTGTGGATGAGGTCCACATGTTAAGCTCAAGTGCATTTAATGCATTTTTGAAAACATTAGAGGAGCCGCCGCCATTTGCTATCTTTATTTTAGCGACCACCGAAAAACATAAAATTCTTCCAACCATTTTAAGTCGTTGTCAAATTTTTGATTTTAGAAGAATCAATTCAAACGATACCGTTTTACACTTGGAGGAAATTGTTGGTAAGGAAAAAATTAAGGCCGAGAAAAATGCATTGCAGTTAATCGCTCAAAAAAGCGAGGGATGTATGCGTGATGCTTTAAGTATCCTGGATAAAATTGTGAGCTTTTCCAATGGTGCCTTAACGTATGAAAATACGCTTGAGCATTTAAATATTTTAGACGAGGCTTACTATTTTAAATTATTGAAATTTTTAACGTCACAGGATTTAACCAGTGCCATGCTTTTGTATGATGAAATCAATCAAAAAGGATTTGAAGGCGACATGGTATTATACGGTTTAGCGGGTTTTATCAGGAATATATTAGTGTGTAAGGATCCAGCGAGTGCACATTTACTAGAATCTATTGAAGGTTGGCGGGAACAATACATCGAAACAGCAAATACAACTAGCACGCCTTATTTAATAAGTGCTTTGAATATTTTAAATGAATCCGAGATTCAATTTAAAATGGCGCGTAACAAACGCTTACATGTGGAGCTCGCATTAATTAAGCTCAATTTTTTACAACAGGCCATTGAATTAAGTATGTCAGAAGGCGAACTAGTAAAAAAAAAACTAGTTGACGTAAGCTATCCCATTAAAACAAAGCGCATTTTGCCATTAGGTAAAATGGTGGTGAATGAGCAGGCAAAATTAATCATCGAAACCGAAACCCCGATCAGTCGTCCAGCAAAAACGGTTATTCCCATCGAACCTGAACAGTCCATAAATGATGATTTAAGGGAACCCATCCCCGCGATCAACCATCCATCGCAAGCATTACCAACGGGAACTAATACGACGAGTTCTAATAATACGAGTCCAAATAAAAGCAGCACTCCCCCAACCAATGCGATGAGTGACATTGCGGGTAGCAATAAGCAGAATTTATTAGTTGCTTTACAACAAAAATATGGTTCGAAATATAATATCGAAGAAGTAAAGGAGCCCATTCCTTTAGAAATGGATGCACTAAAAAAGTGTTGGGATGATTATACAGCTTATCTATTAGATGCATTAAAGCATTCCTCCCATGGCACTTTTAAATTAGCCATTTTGGAAATTTTAGACCCACTCCATTTTACCGTGACCGTTTCAGCGCTTACAGCTCAAAAATTTGTGGAACAAGAGCGCATGAATTTACTTGAAAAAATTTGGGAGACCTTTAATAATAGGGCCATTCAGTTCTCTATATTGGTGGATGCCGGAGAAAAAGAAGATGTACCCCTTCATTTAAGATTAAACAGCAAGCAAAAATTTGAACGTATTGCTGAACAGTACCCATTGGTGCAAGACTTTAAAACCAGACTGAATTTAGAAATTCTATATTAATAATTTTAGTTGCGCCTTATATTCGCTTATATAAACTGAGATGATTTTAGTTTAACTACACCAACTGAATTTATAATTTCAGGTACTACAAAAGTTTTAAATATTGAAATTATAATTGTCCAGAAAGATAAAAGAATCTTTACTTAAAGCTTTGCCTTATTGAATCCTTTAAGCTTTAAATATTGAAATACTTTTTGACGGTGGTCGCCTTGTATAATAATTTCTCCATCTTTTACTGATCCACCCGTACCACAATGATTTTTTAACGCTTTGCCAATACTTTCCATATCTGAAAGCTTGCCAACAAACCCATAAATAATGGTGACCGTTTTGCCGGCACGATGCTTAGTTTCCAATATAACCCGAAGTGGTTGATCTGTATTAGGCAGTGTTTCAATATCGTCCAAAGGCTCAGATTGAATTGCTTCCGGATTGGTACTATACACCAGTGGTGAACTATTTTTATTGTTTTTACTCATTACAAAAAGGTTAAAAAATTAATAGCAATAAAAAGGATTTTAGGGATAAATTATTAATAATAGATTCGAAAATTAGCAGTAAGAATTTTTACAAAATTGCATCTATTAGCTAATTCGAATACTTACAATTGAAACGCCATTTTTTGTTTCTTGTAGCAACAAACTTAAATTAAATTTTCCTTGTACTGATAACAATTTACCGGTGATGTAAATAGTAGTCCCTAATTTTCGTTCTGCATTTTTTTCAAAACCAATAATATTTTTATTGCTGAAAAAAAGCTGTAATTGCTGATTGGCTTGGGCTGGCGTAAGTTGCTTTTGTGCCGTTTGATCTAAAATATTCACTTCAGATGCTGCATCCCAAAAGGACAACAAATTGCTAAAATTTGCAGTTTGTAAAGTTTGCACCAAGGTTTCTGTTTCATTTTGCGCCATTGCCACACCAAATGAAATTATAAAGCTGAACACCAGTAGTATTTTGCGAAGTAATTGCATATTTTTTGGGATTAAAACTGCTTAAAGTTTGTAATGTGCCTAGTATTTTGAAACTTTGTGGTACAATTTAATTAAAATCATACGGGTAGCTTCCAAAAAGTCGAAAATATGTCCAAAAAAGTAATTTTAGTGATCATGGATGGCTGGGGATTGGGCTTAGTTCCTAACGCAGATGCAATTCAACAGGCCAAAACACCTTTTGTAAGCAGCTTAGCACAATCCTATCCGCGCAGCACCCTTGTGACTTGTGGCGAAGCAGTTGGTTTGCCGGATGGACAAATGGGCAATAGTGAAGTGGGGCATTTGAATTTAGGTGCAGGAAGAATTGTTTATCAAGAATTACAAAGAATTAATGTAGCTATCCGTGAAGGAGTATTTGCAAAAAACGAAACCCTACTTGCTTCCATAAAATATGCGCAGCAAAATAACAAACCACTTCATTTACTGGGATTAGTAAGTGATGGTGGCGTTCACGCACATACCAGTCATTTAAAAGCGATTTGTGACATTTGTAAAAAGGAAGGATTAAAGGAAGTCTATATTCATGCTTTCACGGATGGTAGAGATACCGATCCTAAGAGTGGTCTTGGATTTGTACAAAATATAGAATCACATTTACAAAATTCAGTAGGCAAAATTGCAACCCTTAGTGGAAGATACTATGCCATGGATCGCGATAAAAGATGGGAAAGGGTCAAATTTGCTTATGACGCGTTAGTAAATGTACAAGGACCTTCCGCCAATTCGGCCTTGGAAGCGATACAAGAAAATTATGATAATAATATCACCGATGAATTTATAAAACCTACCATCATTACCGAAAATGGTCAACCAATAGCCAGGATTAAGGAAGGAGATGCCGTTTTGTGTTTTAACTTCAGAACCGATCGTTGTAGAGAAATTACAGAAGTTTTATCTCAAAAAGATTTTCCTGAATTTGAAATGAAAAAAATAGCATTGCACTATACTACTTTAACGAAGTATGATGAAACATTCCAAAATGTGGAGGTAATGTTTGAAAATGACAATTTAGTAAATACACTGGGTGATGTATTAGCGCAAAATAATAAAAAACAAATTCGCATTGCTGAAACTGAAAAGTATCCGCATGTGACTTTCTTTTTTAATGGTGGTCGCGAGATTCCTTTTGAAGGGGAAACACGCATCATGGCTTCCTCACCAAAAGTAGCCACCTATGATTTGCAACCAGAAATGAGTGCCAATGAATTAACGGAGAAATTATTGCCTGAAATAAATAAAGGGGAAGCCGATTTTATATGCTTGAACTTCGCCAATGCGGATATGGTAGGACATACGGGTATTTTTAGCGCAGTGGTAAAAGCAGTTGAAACGGTTGATGCTTGTGTTGAAAAAATTGTAACAGCTGGTTTACAAAATGGTTACACTTTACTAGTCACCGCAGATCATGGGAATGCCGATTTCATGATCAATGAAGATGGCTCACCCAATACAGCACACACTTTAAACCTAGTTCCATTATTTTTAGTGGATCAACATTGGAAGGGCCAATTAAAGTCAGGGAAATTAGGCGATATCGCTCCAACGATACTTAGCTTAATGGGTTTACCCATTCCTACGGAAATGACTGGAAATGTGTTAACTTAACAGCGTAAAACTACTCACATGATAAAGAAAATTGTCCTTACACTTGTTGTTTTATTAGCAATCGCACAAGTAGTTCGCCCAACAAAAAATAATTCCGGCGATACCCAAAAAGATATTTCCACCTTGTATCCCATGCCCCCGGAGGTTAAAGTGATCGTAAATAAAGCTTGTGCGGACTGTCATACGAATAATACCAACTATCCATTTTATGCAGAGATACAACCCATTGCTTATTGGTTAGAGGATCATGTAAAAGACGGAAAGCGCCATTTTAATTTTAATGAATTTGCAAGTTATAAAATTGCAAAACAAAATCACAAATTAGAGGAAGTGATTGAGCAAATAAAGGAAGGAGAAATGCCTTTGTATTCTTACACTTTAATTCACAAAGAAGCAAGATTAACTGACGCAGAAAAAGAAACCTTAACCAATTGGTGTCAAAGTATTATGGACTCCTTAAAAGCAACTTACCCTGCGGATAGCTTGGTGATGAAAAAAAATCCTACTCCTGCAAAATAGGTTTTGATAAAATATGAAAATTGTAAAAGCGACTTACTTAATATCAAGTCCTAGTTTTGACCTATGTCCTAAATTAAATTTGCCTGAATACGCATTTATAGGACGAAGTAATGTTGGAAAGTCATCCATCATTAATGCCTTATGCCAACAAAAGAATTTAGCGAAAACATCGGGCACCCCTGGTAAAACACAGCTGATTAATCATTTCGAAATTATTAGCAATAGTGTAGCCAAAGGAAAACAAGACAAATGGTATATTGTTGATTTACCTGGCTATGGTTTTGCAAAAGTATCCCAAAGTAGCCGACGCCGTTGGGAACAAATGATCGAAAACTATTTAAGAAAAAGAGAAAACCTCAATCGCGTATTTGTTTTGATTGATAGTAGGCACAGTCCACAAAAAATAGATATAGAATTTATTGAGCAATTAGTACAATGGGAAATTCCCTATACCGTCATCTTTACGAAATCAGATAAGGAAAAGCCGGGTGTGGTTGCCAGAAATGTAAAATCGTTTTTTGAAATACTCAACGAAAAATTACAATTTTTACCACAAGGATTTGTCACCAGCGCTGAAAAAAAGACGGGTACCGATGAGGTATTGGCTTGTATTGATCAATACAATAAGCTAGTAGCCGAAGGGTAAGCCACTAATTGACCGCCTTGTCCGCGCAGCAACTACTCGCAAAGGCTTCTGGCTTTGCTTTAAATGCAAAACCCATTCCAAGAATATAGCCCATCGCTTCCTTCAACGCATCATTACTTTTGAACTGTGGATTCGTATTGATATCTGCATGCACTTCCATCTCCACCTGGTATTCAATAAACAAATCACATAACTCATAGGCAATTTCAATACTCTTTGCTACTTCGGCCAACATGCGTTCCTTTAGATGAAATTTTTGTGTTGTTTTATCATTGTGGATATACATAAAACCCCCATTATGCTCTCTTAAAAAAACAATGACGGTTGCAAATTCTGTCACATTTGCTTTTACTTGACTATCCGTTCCTATGCAAACTTTTAGTTTTGTTTTTTTGAGTGACTCGGCAATGATTGCCTGCCTTACTGCCTCCTTAATGGGAAGCGTTATTGTTTCACCAGTAAATTTTCTCCAAAGCATAATTTATAATTTTAACTTCTTTGAACCATTTGTGTGTAAGTAAATTACCCTATTCATAGCGTTTGCCCAATATTAGCTAGCATCAGTTTTCAACAACTAGTGGATAAGCCCCAATTTTAACTAAAACCGTTTAAGTTTAATTACCTTTACCCTTCGAATCATTTGACTTATATGAAAATTTTATTACAATATTTAAAGCCATACAGACCCTTGGTTTTACTGGCATTTATCCTTGCAGGCATCAACCAAACCTTTTCACTTTTTGACCCAATGATTTTTGGGAAATTAATTGACGAGTTTGCAAAAAACCCCATGGTGGATCAATCAGGTGCCACTCGAAGCCAATCACAATTTATGTGGGGGGTAAGTAATATGCTTTTATTATTGGTAGGCACGGCAATGGTAAGTCGCATTGCCAAAGCGTTTCAGGACTATGTAGTGAATGTAATTATACAAAAATTCGGGGCCGCTTTATTTACAGATGGATTAAAGCATTCCATGCAATTACCTTATCAATCATTTGAGGATTTACGCAGTGGTGAAACTTTATCCATTTTAACAAAAGCAAGAACCGATTGTGAAAAATTTATCGGCTATGTGGTTAATGTACTTTTTGGGATCATTGTAAGCGTCATTTTCGTTTCCATTTATGCAACGCGATTACATTGGTCCATCATCCCCATTTACATGGGTGGTGCAAGCATGATTGCTTATGTGACCAATTTGTTAAGCAAGAAAATAAAGTCGATTCAAAAAAATATTGTTAAAGAAACGACTACCCTTGCTGGTACCACTACTGAAAGTTTAAGAAATATAGAACTTGTAAAAAGTTTAGGTTTGACCAATCAAGAAATCCAAAGATTAAACAATAACACTTATAAAATATTAGCACTTGAGCTTAGAAAAGTAAAAAATATCAGGTCCTTAAGTTTTATTCAAGGTACCATGGTGAATTTTTTAAGACAGGTTATCACATTCACTTTGATGTGGCTTATTTTTAAACAAATCCTTACCGTAGGACAATTAATATCATTACAATTTTATAGCTTTTTTATTTTTGGACCTTTGCAGGAAATTGGTAGTATTATTATGAGCTATCGAGAAACAGAGGCCTCCTTAAATAATTTTAATACATTAATGCAAAAGCCCATTGAGCAGGTGCCAGCAAATCCAGTTGCCATTGGGGAAATCAATAACTTATCCTTTAAAAGTGTTGGATTTCAGCACCAAACTGCCAATTTTAAAGCCATTGATGATATTAGCTTTGATGCAAAAATTGGAGAAACCATTGCCTTTGTTGGCCCATCAGGCGCAGGCAAAAGCACATTGGTTAAACTACTCGTAGGCCTTTACCAGCCTCAGGAAGGTGAAATATTGGTGAATGAGGTAAACACTGATAAGATTGATATGGGGGTGCTTCGAAATCAAATTAGTTTTGTTACCCAAGACACACAACTTTTCGCAGGAACCATTAGGGAGAACTTGGCTTTTGTAGCACCCAATGCTACCGAGGAAGAAATGTTGATTGCCCTTGAAAAAGCAAGTTGTAAAAATATTTTAGACAAAGGTGGAGATGGACTTGCTACTTTAATTGGCGAAGGCGGTTTGAAATTGAGTGGTGGTGAAAAACAAAGACTCTCCATTGCAAGAGCATTATTAAGACATCCACACTTATTAATATTTGACGAAGCCACTTCAAGCTTAGATAGTTTAACAGAAGAATCTATTACAGATACCATTAGAAAATTATCTGCAGAGCGAGCGCAAATCACTATTATGATTGCACATCGCTTAAGTACCATTATTCATGCAACAAAAATATATGTACTTGAAAAGGGACAGATTATTGAAAAGGGAACGCATGAATCCTTACTATTAGAAAAGGGATTGTACTATGCTATGTGGCGCCAACAAATTGGAGAACGACGCGCTGCAGTATAAACTGAAAATTAAGCTACTTTTCTCTTTCAAACTTTTTACGTAGGTATTCTATTACGGAAGGATCCTCGAGCCCTTCCATATCGCTTAACTCAAGCTCAATTGCTTTGGTGCTTAATCTTATTTCAATGAAGGAAAGTGAGATGGAAATAGAAAAGGTGATCAAGCTTACGGCAAATATGAACTTTGCTACTGCTTGATATTCAATGAATATAAAAAACATACATAGTATCGACGATAACAAAGTAGCCACCCCGTAAGTTTGCATATTTTGTACCAACTTAAGCCTATATTTTAGGTTTTTTATTTGCCCAAAAACAATATGCCTTTGCTCAATGACTTGGTATTTATCATGCAACTTCCGAACCCTACTAGATAGGGCCAAAAATCGATTCGTATAGGCCAACATAATCAAACTGATCGCAGGGAAAAGAAGGGCAGGTATATTTACAGATAATTCCATACCACAAAAATATAAAGTATTTTTGTGAACTCAGCACCCAATATGGAAAAAGAAGTTTTTAAGCAAATTCAAAGCAGTTTACCAAAGGAGCCAGGCATTTATCAATACTTTGATGATAAAGGCAAGTTAATTTATGTAGGTAAAGCTAAGAATATAAAAAACAGGGTGAGTTCCTACTTTCTATCTGGACAACAAAATGCCAAAACTACAGAATTGGTGCAAAAAATCAAGGACATCCGTTTTACGATTGTCAATTCAGAACACGATGCCTTTATTTTAGAAAATGAATTAATTAAAAATTATCAGCCTAAGTATAACATCAATTTAAAGGATGATAAAACCTATCCATATATCGTTATCAAAAATGAAAAGTTTCCAAGGGTATTTTTAACGAGGCGTAAATTTAAAGATGGGTCTACCTATGTGGGACCCTTTACCCATATTCTTGCTGTTCGGGAACTCATGAACCATATTAAACAAACTATTCCATTAAGAACTTGCACCCTCCCCTTAACTAAAAAAAATATTGATCAAGGCAAGTTTAAAGTTTGTTTAGAATATCATTTAGGTAATTGTTTGGGGCCCTGCCAAGGCTTTCAAGATGAAGCAGCCTATGATAATTCAATTCAACAAGTGCAGCATTTATTAAAAGGAAATGTAAAGTTAGTCGTGCAGGACTTGAAACAAAAAATGAAGGCGGAAGCTGGGGCATTAGATTTTGAAAAAGCAGAATTCACCAAACGAAAAATTGAACAACTGGAGAACTACCAAACAAAATCAGTGGTATATACCAAGAGTCTTTCTCCAATGGATGTGTTTAGCATTGCTTACGACCAAGAGCAGGCCTATGTAAACTATCTGATGATAAAGGATGGCAAAATAATTCAAACACATATTTTGCCACTCAGTGTTCCATTAGAAGAAGCGAAGGAAACCATCCTCGCCTTTGCCATCCACCACTTCAGAAATAATATGCACTCAACTGCACAGGAAATAGTAGTCTCCATTGAACTTACCGAAAAAGAGCCGAATGTAAAATATACCATTCCAAAAGCTGGCGACAAAGAACAGCTACTCGCCTTATCCCAAAAAAATGCCGACTACGCTTTAAAAGATTGGAAGTATAAGCAATTGCTATTAAAAACAGCAGGGGCGCCGTCGGACAATGTCATTTTGCAGGAACTAAAATCAGTTTTATACCTGAACGAAATTCCACTTCACATTGAATGTTTCGATAATTCAAATATTCAGGGTGCCTATCCAGTATCCGCGATGGTTTGTTTTAAAAACGGATTACCCAGCAAATCAGATTACCGACACTTTAATATCAAATCGGTCGTTGGCATTAACGACTTTGCGAGTATGAAGGAATCTGTTTTCAGAAGATACACCAGTGTCCTTGAAAAAAAATTACCCCTTCCCCAACTGATTATTATTGATGGCGGTAAAGGACAACTTAATGCCGCATTGGAAGCCATGACCTCATTAGGTATTCAAGATAAAGTGACCATGGTGGGTTTAGCTAAAAATTTAGAGGAATTATTTTTTGTACATGACCAAGATTCCATCAAGCTCAATTGGAATAGCGAAGCACATAAATTGATTCGACAAATTAGAGATGAAGTGCACCGTTTTGGCATTCAATTTCACCGACTCAAAAGATCCAAAGGCGCTTTAGAAAATAGCTTAGATCATATCATTGGTATTGGCCCCAAAACAAAAGAGATGCTATTGTTGTACTTTAAGTCAGTCAATAAAATTAAAGCTGCCAGCCCGGCACTATTAACAGAAATTATAGGCGCAAAAAAAGCGGCTATTTTAGTAGCCGCTTTTAATCAATTAGATTAATATACCCATCTGTCTTGTTCGTAATCAAATATTTTTTGTCTGATTTTTTCTCCTTCTTGTAGTCTTCTTAATGGGTCCTTATAAATAGCATTCAACAGCTTGTCGTTATAGTTATCAATACTTGATTTAACGATATAACTATTAAAGTACCTACTTTCAAATAATTCTTCCCAAGTAATTCTAGTAGAAATATTTTTTGGATTGTACACTTCATTTTTAGCTAGACTAGTTCTTAATTCAGGATAATACAACCAAAATAAAGTACGCTTGACTGGCTTATTGTTAATCACGATGGTAGCCACTGGTGCAATACCAATGATACGACAGTACATGCGACTTGTTTTTTTATCAAAAATCCATTGCTCCTTTAATCTAAATGTATATATAGAGTCTGGACTTGGCGCTAATTTTGTATTGTATATAATACTGGTGTCATATACATTCGGATTGTCCACGTTTTGCACTAATTGTGTATCTAAGCTTCCTTTTAACATCGCAGAAACTTGATCGTAAGTAATTGGTGTGGTGAAACGATCATCGCCACCATCTGCTGAAAAAGGAACCGCTTCCTCTTTTTCAATGGCCCTTAATAAAATAGCGAAAAAACGTTGATCACCATTGTCATCATAAGCTTGATATACGAATGGGCGATTCAATTTTTCACGGCCATCAATTTCCTCCCAAACAAACTCACTAAACAAGGCGTCTTCCTCTCTTAAATTTTCATAAGGCAAGGGAATGCGTTGTTGTACACCAGCGCGCTTATTGGTCTCAGAAAAAAAGGCGTAATTGTTTCTTAAACTCTTTTTTGCTTTGGCATTAAATCCACCCACCAAAGTTGTATCAAATGTTTTTACCGACTTTACATTCGGATCAAATGCAACTGCTTTTTTTGTTGTATCCGCTGCAGCTACTGCAGGCGCAATTGTGGTATCCTTTCCCGCTGTTGCAGGTTTCTTTTTACCTCCATAATTAAATTGCGCACTAGTCGTGTTCGCAACAAATAGGATTGCTAAAATAAAGCTGCTATAAATTTGATACTTTTTCATTTGATATGTTTTAAACCGCTTCCTACTTTAATAATTATTGAAGTATAAAAGTGATTGTTTGATCTAGTTTTCTTGTTCCGCCACCAGGTTCAGTTACTTTGATTTCGCCAATGGTTACCGTACTACCCGGTTGGCATCTTTTGACTAAATCCTGTGCACCCCCTGAGAATTTATTTCCTACGACTTCTCTAAATTCAGGTTCATCAAAACCTTTTCCAGTACCAATAACGATGAATGAAGTCACATTGAATTTAATACCTTCAAAAATAAAATCTTTTAATTCAGCAACAACACCACCTTGCACCCTAAATACATTCGCTGCCATATTTCCACCCGCACTTTCCCCTACCAATGCCAATGGATTAGGTACACGTTTAACAGGTATGGATACTTTTTGCGTTTGTTTGCCATCATTGATATTCACCACTACCGAACCCAATTGGGTACAGTTAACAATATATTGTCCAGGTCCTGCTTTTTTTATTGTTGCACCAGTGCCTTCAACACTTGCATTAATTTTTTCAGCCCCGCCACCACCAGTAATACTTAAAGGATTGTCCAAGCCTTTATAAAATACCCTTGTTTTATCTGTAGACACCACTAAACCCGTTGGCGTACCTACCGTATAGTTCACAATTTTTTCAACAATAGCTGTTTCACCATCAGGCTTTATAAATGAAATACGAACTCTTTTTGAATTTAAACCTGGTGCACCAGCTGTTGATTTATAAGTTGCTGAACCATCAGCAGTAATTGGTATCACCGTACCATCCACAGAGATAGTAGGCTTAGCTGCACTGCTGAACGCACCTACACCTGCAGTAATAATTAATTCCTCACCCGACATTAAATACTGGGAATTAGAAGCTGCAAATGCATTGAACTGATCATAGATCAATTCCACTTCTCCAATTTGTCTGTGACAATACTCCACTACTTGTGACTCACTATTGCGAACGTCATTTTGAAATTTAGTTAATATCGCGAGAGATGCGACTGTTGGTGTCATATTAAAATAAGCATAGGCCCAATCCGACTTTGCAGCCACATTATTGGAAATTGGAATACTTAAATCTAATGGTAAATTAGGAATTACTTCTTTGGCTAAAGCAGGATCAATATCTGCCAGTTCCTTCTTAAATTGTGTCAACCTATTTAATAAATCCTTCCCTTTTGGATCATTCCCTTTTAAAAATAATCTGGTAGATGCTTCTAAATCATCCTCATTAAAAACTTCTTTACCATCTACCTTCTTTAATCTTGATGCTACTTTTAAATCCTGCTTTAATGTTTGTATATGAATATATATAGCATCTGAAAGTGCATGGGCTTTATCCGCCATAGGGGCCCAAATTGCAGCCTTCTCAGCCGTCTTAGGATCTGCTAATTTTTTCTGTAAAGATTTTAATATGTCATCATTCTTTTTTTGAATAATGATATTCGCATTGGATAAACTTTGATCGATTGTTTTAAATGCATTTAAAATTTCACTGGATACATTTAATGCCAATAGCGCGGTTAACACCAAATACATGATGTTAATCATTTTCTGCCTTGGCTCTTTAGGTAACGACATGTATACTAATTTTTTTTAGTGGTAGTAATTTTATGAAATATTAAGCACGACCTTGCATGGCTACAATCATGTTACCATAAATCTGATTCAACTTAGTCAAATTATCTGCTAATATTCCTATTTGCTCTTTTGCACGAACTGCATCACCAGCCGAACTTGACATTGCAGCCGAAGCTTCTGTTAACTTGCTGTAATACTGATTCATTGCTTCCATAGATTTTCCCATCATTTCAAACTGATTGCTTAAATCTTTAACACCGCTTGTTGCAGTTGCAAATCCAGCCAAATTATTGGATACCCCTAAGATAGCATCGTTGACACCGCCCATGGAGGTAGCCGCCGTGCTTGTATTTTGTGCAAATTCTTTGCTCGATTTTGCCATATCTGCAATATCTCCCAAATACATTGCCGTATCATTTAATCTTTGAAAACTAGTACTTAGTTTATCAAACGCAGCTTGGTCAATTTTAGCTGATTCTAACTTTGCTAAAACAGCATCTGTCGTGCCTGAAGCACCATCAGAAGAACCACCTCCCATTTCTGGTGGAGGTAAAAATGCGTAAATAACGAATATAAGTGCTTCCGTAAGCAAACCAACAATTAATGCATAGTCAGCCCATGAAAGGTGGATAATTTTTGCTAATGCCCCAACAAGAACAACTGCTGCACCTAATGAAATAACAACGTTGACAATTTTATTTGTTCTGGGTGAAATTGAATTTGACATTCTTCTATTTTGTTTGATTAAAAATTAAAATTTATGTAAATGATTATTTTGTCTTAGGCGACATAGATAAAGCACATCTAAATCCAATATAGGATTTCGCAGTATCTTGATATTCATAATTGCGCGTGCTCACTTGGCAATTATAGGCAATATCCTTCCATGATCCACCACGTACTACTTTACGCTTCATCGAAATTGGATCTTCTTCTTTCGCATTGTATTGTAAGTCTGGACTTAAATCGCCTAAAAAATTATAGCCGCCTTCGTAATAAACGGACCCAGTCCACTCTGCTACATTACCTGCCATATCGGCTAAGCCATATCCATTCAACGGAAAACTTTCCACTTTCATGGTATATATATTATCCTTGCTTGGACTACCGCCATAATAATCACCACGACCAGGCTTGAAGTTTGCCAATAACCAACCTTGCTTTGTTCTTGAATTAGGACTGCCCCAAGGATACATGGCATTGGTTTGCAAACCACCTCTTGCAGCATATTCCCACTCCGCTTCTGTTGGCAATCGATAAATCGCATCTACTTTTAAATCGGGGCGACCAGGACGACCACTAAAGTAATCGCTGTTATTTGTTCTCCAGTAGCAAAAAGCATTTGCTTGTTTCCAAGTAATTCCAACTACAGGATATTCATTAAAGGATCTGTGTGAAAAATATAATCTTGTTAATGGCTCGTTATAGGAATAAGAATAATCACGCATCCATACTAAACTGTCAGGATATACAGGTTGATTTTGCTTTACTATAAATTTACCAATGGACTGCTCTAAACCTTTTGAAGCTCTAGCTGCCGCTTTCAAATCAACATAAACAGTTTTATAAATTAATTTATTAGGATCAATTTCAATGCGACCTTGTATGCGATTATCAGGTGAAAGCAACAACTCATTTAACTTCTCTATCACTGCTTTACTTGAATAATTGATTCTTCTCACCTTTGCCCAATCCACTTTTAATACGGTATCTTCTGTTTGATTAATACCACCACCGTACAAAGCCAAATAACATAAGGAGTCCCTTACGTAATTTACGAATTGGCGGTATTGCGCATTGGTAATTTCTGTTCGGTCCATCCAAAAACTAGGAACCGACACCAATTTTTTTCGATTGATCATGGCCATATCCACCTCTTCATCGCTGGCACCTAAATAAAAAGCGCCCCCTTTAATTTCGATCGTATTAGGATCAGGTTTCCAAACGGCCTTTTTAGGCTTTCTTGCCTGAATGAAAACAAGTGCAAATAGCACTGTTAAAAACAAAAAAGGAAATTTAAACTGCCTTATTGTAAAATTTTTTATCATAATCTAGTTTTAGACCAGTCCTTTACACTATTGTTTAAAAGGACAAAAGCTTTAGGGTTTGAAATTACTAAAAAATATATAAAATACCTGCTTTTGTCTAAGCAATTAACTGATAGTCAGGCCTTTTATAAGCTACGCAAAATAGTAAAAATAAGTTGTAGGATATGTTAGAATAAAGCTAAAATATCGTTCAAAACCTCATTTGCAGGCAAGCATGTTTTATTTACACATATATAGTATTGATTATCAGGCGAATATTTACCAATCGTGCTTGCTAAACTAGGGTCTTCCTTGGCTGAAAAAACAAGTATTTTGTGGGGTTGGAACGGAGATAATACCTTTTTTAAGGAATTGTGAACTTTTGGCCCAATTGCTACTAATTCTATAGCATCGGCCGCCATCCAACTAAAACTTTGCCCCCAATAGCTAAATGAACTCGGATATTGTATAATCAATTTGCGCATTTGATGAATCATTTGCTCCGATTGACTGATCCAGTTCGCCCTATCAAAAACATGGCCTAGATAATATAAACTTATACAAATCAAAGCATTGCCGCTTGGTTGTGCCCCATCATAGGTATCCTTTTGTCGGACAATCACATCGGTTTGGTATTGTGCGGTGTAATAAAAAAACACGCCCTCCTCATCTAAAAAATGAGCTTGCACATACCCCATCCACTTTTCTGCTTTATTCAAATATTGCGTATCACCTGTAATTTCTTGCAGCTGTATATAGGATTGTATTAAAGCACCATAATCATCTAAAAATGCAAACGATTTTTTTACACCATTGGTATTGGTATGAAATAAATGTTCCTGATCGCTTTCTGAAAAATTATTTTCAACCCAAACAATCGCATCTATCGCAGCTTGCTTATACTCCTCATCTCCAATAGCAGCATAGGCTTTACACAATGCAGTTATAAGTAAACAATTCCAAGATAAAATTATTTTATAATCCAGTGCGGGTCTAATTCTTTTAGATCGATGATTAAATAAAATATTTTTTGCATTTACAAATGCAGGTGTGAAACTTTTTTCAAGTGCTTCGGTCGTCCATAAAATATTGGTATGCTCCCAATTTCCATTTTGTGTTACCTGATAATAATTACAAAATTCCGTGAACAAGGATGGATCCACTAACTTTTCAATTTCATCATAAGACCAGGTATAAAATTTACCCTCCACACCTTCACTGTCCGCATCTAAGGCGGCATAATAAGCGCCTTGCTGGTTGGATAATTCTCTTTTTAAAAATGAAACAGTTTGTTTGATGATAGATGCGTAGATATCCTTTTGTGTAATTTGATAGGCTTCTGCCATTACGCCAATAAGCAATGCATTGTCATACAACATTTTTTCAAAATGAGGCGCCTGCCATTGCGCATCTGTACTGTATCGAGCAAAGCCCCCACCCAAATGGTCATACAACCCTCCTTGAATCATTTTAT